>Ga0306872_100343_pt1 | contig 18992 bp, 17 predicted proteins | sample AntRauMeHopE1498_FD_190455 | JGI IMG/M metagenome (GOLD analysis project Ga0306872, IMG submission 190455) | Saline lake microbial communities from Rauer Islands, Antarctica - Metagenome Hop E1 #498 (v2) (version 2) | ecosystem: Environmental > Aquatic > Non-marine Saline and Alkaline > Saline ...
GATTGAGAAGTACAGTGCAACTGGGGTGTTTATTATCATCATCAAGCCGGCGTACACTGACCTGCTGCGCAAAGCTGCCTTGGCTGATATCGCCGCGCACATTGCGCAGGTGATCAAAAAAACGTAAACTAACCCGCATATGTTTAGTTATATTTGGCACACGTTTTTCTTCGACCCGGTGTACAACGCACTGGTGTTTTTTATTGATATTATTCCTGGTGGCGATGTAGGGTTGGCGATCGTAGCGACGGTGTTTTTGGTCAAGACGATCCTGCTCCCAGTCTCGATCAAAGCCGCGCAAACCCAGCGCATCATGAAAGAGATTGAGCCTAAACTCAAGGAACTAAAAATAACCCACAAAGACGACCGTGAAGCACAATCACGCGCCATGCTCGACACCTACCGCGAGGCGGGGATGAATCCGTTTGCGAGCATCTTCTTGATCTTGCTGCAAATCCCACTATTGATCGCGATGTACTTTGCGGTCATTGGGTTATACCCGCCGGTGGTCGATGGAGCTCCGATCGAAGATATTGGTTTCCTATCAATTTTTGCTGGTGAAGCTAGTAAAGATATTGTGATCAATCCAGACGACCTCTATTCGTTTGTGCCCATCCCTACCGAGAGCAACCGCTTCTTCCTCAATCAATTTGATATCACCGACAAGAGTATCTTTCTGGCGGTGGTAGTCGCGATCACGCAATTTCTAGTAGTGATCCTGACTATGCCCAAAGTCCCACCTCGCAAAGAGGGTGACGCGCCCGACATGAAAGCCGACTTCGCCCGCAACATGCAAGTGCAAATGAAGTACGTGCTGCCACTAGTGATGGGAGCAGTAGCCTACTCGATCTCGGTAGCGATCGCGCTGTACTTCCTAGTAAGTAACATCACCGCCCTACTGCAAGAGATTTTTGTAAGGAAGCATCGGTAAAGTCAGAATCTATCCCCACAAAATAAACCACAAATCGCGACGTTATGTCGCGATTTTCTGTATATCCTGCTTGGGTGTATTTCTAATTTCCACCTGCGAAAAAGATTTGCAAAATGATAGTGATACCAGCCAAGTTTGCAGTGACAATGGCCACACTAGTAGTGAAAAGTGATTTCCATAGATCATTTTTGGTAACAAGAAATTCTTTCGCTTCAGAACGAGTGAGTATTTCTTTTGCTAAGGGTTCAGCCTTCTTAGCTTCAATCCCAGCATCAACCAACAGGTTATAAATATCTAATGAAGAAGTTGACATATAAAAATTATACCAGATATTTTACACGATACAACCTCACAGAGTACCCGGAGGGCGTTCATCCAGAATTAGATTTTGTGCGCAAGTATCGGTAATCTACTTATACAACTGGGCGTGAGAACCAATATCGGTAAAAAACGCCGTTGTCTCATCGATCATGACAAACACGGCTCGTAGGTCTGACTTAATGTTGATTGTTCTGCTGCCTGCCAGGGTGCCTATAAGTGCGTGGTTGCGCAGTGAGTGATCGTGCGGGTTGGTTACAAATACTTCCAGCACAGCTTCAAATTTATCTTGGTCTGGTTTGGGTAATTTTACAAATCGCTTACTAAACTGTTTGTGAAAAATTACTTCCATGATCGGAGTGCTTCTACTGCCCTACTAGAATCAGAAAAGGATGTAGAAACATTTTTACCAGCTTGTAGATCAGCCACCGCTGCGCGCAGGCGTCCGTCCGTCTCTGAGTTGAGAGTACTTGGTAGCGTGATGTGTACCTCTTTAGTTCTAATAAATTGCTTGAGGTAGGCATTTACTAGGGTGCCAAGCGGCAACCCCATATCCTTAGCAATCACTTGAGCTTGCTCTTTTACCGTTCGATCAAGCTTAAAACTAGCAGCAATCTTATCACTTTTGGCAGTTACAGTATTCATAACCAAAGTATATACCTCGGTCTTTTATTGTCAATAAGATAGATAGCAAAGGTTACCTGGAGGTCCTTCCTCCAGAGTTATTGTTGATTTTCTAACCACTCTTGGCGATATTCTGGCGGTTGTTCTGTAACAGGTGCTAGTTCTTGTGTAGGTACTGTCCTAATATAGGTTACAGAACAACTTTGAGTTATAGGATTATATTCTACTGAACTTGTTTGATTTGTATCAGTTAATCTTACAGATGCATATTCAGTCCTACATAGTCTTGTGATACCTTCATAGTCATCCGGGTTTTCTGGGTCGAGTACTCTTAATTCAGTAAATGGTAGCCAACTTGTATCCTGCAGTTCGGAAATTGATGGAGGTAATGGTTCTTGTAAATTTTCATTTGTAAAATTATTTACTCTACACCTACTGCTATCTGTATCCCACCAGTATCTCCTACTTGGATCGTTTGGATCTTCACACCTACGTAAATTAGCATCTTCAGTAATATTTTCAACAAACTGTTCTTGCTGCCCTTCTTCCTCTGCTGCTGTTAATAGGGCCTGACAAACAAATGTACCTGTATATTGTCCATCAACTCCTACACCTCCAGCCTCTGTGTCCTCCACTCTTCCAAGACGCCCGTTAAAATAACCACCCTCTCTGCATAATTCACGTTCTGCTCTACAACTTGAAACTGCATCAACTGTGCTTTCGCAAGTTATCTCCCTAGAAGGCAGACTGTCTTCAGTAACCCTGCCAGTAGTAGGTGTAACACAAACAAGAGCACCTCTTTCATTAAATGGTACTCCGCCATCACTTGTACAATTTTGTGCCTCTGTTCTGCAGTCTATTGAAATACACGTATAAGCAGCGCAGGTAGTATTTCTCTCTGTACACGAAACCATACTGACAGTGCCTTGTGTATTTGTTACAGGTTGCGCCGCATCATTCCTGGTAATATTTGGATTGAAATTTGTTAGATCTGGGTTGATTACTGTGAGGATCACTACCGCTGATAGTACAACTAGTAGCCCTAATAGCGCACCCTTGATATCATTTTTTGCATCGCTTTTTTGGGTGACGATGTCGCTGAACATGTATTTTACCCCGGCGATGATGATCTTGATCACCGCGATCAGCGCGGCGATACTGATGAACATCACGTAGATGGCGTTGATGTACTGGTTGAACGTACCGTTCTCACCTGCGGTATTAATCCCTGGGATGGCTACCAAAAAGTTCTCTTGCCCAAGTACCACAACTGGTGCAAGTAAAAATAAAGTAGCGAGACTATAAAATAAATGTTTCATACAGGTTATCGAGCGAAGGGATTATATTCATACATCCATAGGGTTTGATCGAGTTTGTTTTGGAAGTATAGGTTGGCGTCGTTGATCCCAAATTGAGGTTCGATTATATCGATTTGCCGACCAGTTATGTTTACTGGAGAAATTAGTTGCCTGGCTGTTTTTTCTTCAATATTATACTCCCATAAGTTATCATTCATTTTTACCTCTCCTTTGTACCAAGTATCAGGCATTTTGTAAGGAAATTCAGATATGGTGATTCCACAGATCGCAAATGTCGGATTAGTTTTTATAAATGTACATTTATCAGGAATAATAGATAAAGGTGCAATATTAGTTTCGTCTTCTAGTTTATTATGGCCAAAGGTGCTGTACTGATCGCCCACCACCCGACTAAAAATATACCCATCAATCGACCCAACCGCAGACAAGCCAAAGCCTGAGGCTGGCAGCCTGGTTGCTACACCACTAGTGTATGAATACAAATACCCTTCGAGCCTGCTGGTGGCGTGTGGGTACACCAGGTGCGGGCCTTGCACGGTATGGTGCCACGCCACAGTGGCATCGCGAAACGGCACGGTAAATAGAGTATTCAGGGTGTTGGCGGCTGGGTCGTATACCTTGACTGCTAGGTTGCTGCCCACCGGCGATGCGTAGAGGAACTTGTTGTCGCTGGTCGCGGTAAAGCTGGTGATCGTCTCGGGCACGGCAAAGTTACGCAGCTCGTCGCTGGTGGTGCTTAGTACCCCGATCACAAAGTCAGCGTTCATACCGGTGCCTGATTGCAACATCACAAATTGCCCGTTGGGCGACATCACCCCGCGGCTAGTGAGAGGAATGGTGGTCGCCGATACGCGCACCTCCTCCCCGCTGTCGAGGTCGATACTATAAATGTGCCCTGTGCCAGCCTCGATGTAGCGAGCTTCTGGTGTGCTGCTGGCGGTCAGCTGTACCTCGGCAAAGCCAGCCACTGGCTGGGTGGTCAGTTGGCGCAGGCGCTCGGGCGAGGTCACGTCGACTATCGGTTCGGTCTCGATCGGCTGTGCTTCGATCACGATGCTTGGGTCGGTGGTGTTGCCTAGGTTGAAGTTGGCAAAAATTCCGCCGTCTTCAGGTGGAGTTGCAAAGAACAAAAAGTACGCCCATACGCCGATCAGCACACAGATGATTCCAATCCCTCCGATAATAATGATAGTTCGTTTCATATTAGAAATTCAGCGTGATAGCTTCTTCGCTGCCTTGTAAAATCTCTTGCAGTGAGCGCACGTGGAAATTGACATTGGTGCGGCCGTCGCTGCGGGTGCGCTGCAGGGTGATCTCGTAGGGGTTGTTGGTGCCATTGGGTGTGCGCACACTGTTGATCTCCCACTCTGCCACATCGGGCCGATTGTACACGCGGGTATCAAGGAAAAACGGCTCAGCCTGCAGCGTGACTACCGATCCGATCAAGGTCGCACCACTGATAGTCGGGATTGCTTGCATACCGTACAAGGCGTGCTTTTCATAAAAGCCCAGCTCTGGCTGCACGATATTGACCCGTACGGCACGACTGGCGATGGTGTTGCCGCTCAGGTCTGCCGCCGTGACCGACAGCACCACGCTGCTACCGCGCGGTGTCGGGAACGCTACCTGATTACCAGCCCTGATCGATCCCCCCTCGAGCACGCGCTGGTTCATGCGCCAGGTATACACCACACTTTGTGGGTCGATAAATGATCCGTCGTTGAGCAATACCGTGGCATTGACCTGGCTGCCTAGGCTCGGCAGGGCGCGGCCACTGTACCAATCAGGCACGCGGGTCTGTGGCTCGATGATAATATCCATAAACACTGGACTGATGACCTGGCGTAAGGTTTGGGTGTCGCCTTGGGTGCGGGTCAGGGTAACCTCGATTGGGGTGTCGCTACCGGCATCGCCCGCTACAAATTGCACTTGCCGCTGGTTGGTGGCACTAGGGATCGGTGCACCAGCGTAGCGCCAGTTGATCTGCGCCCCAAACATCCCACCAGCGTAGTCATCAAGCGAGGCGGTCACTACATCGCCCGGGCTAGGGTGGGTGGGGCTGAGCGTGATGGCGATCTGCGGTGTACCACCCAGCGCGCTCATATCAAATTGCGCTACCGCTACTGACGGAAGTAAAATAATAAACGCGGCTAGCAATACCAGTGATCGCATATACCCATATTCTAGCAGAATCACCAGCCAAAACAGTCAAGTTATACGCCGTTTCTCCAAAATGTCCCCAGCTTGTGCACAGAATTATGGGGAGTACTAGCACTTGTTAAAAAACAAAGCTTGTGGTATATATAAGTTTGGAGACAAAACTGCAATAGCAGTTGTCAACATGAACCTTTCATCGCGATCAATCCGATCGCTTCACCCCCGCAGCCTTTGAGGCGCTGCCCAAAACGGAGACGACTAATGCTAAAAATTACGAAACTTCTCACTGTGGCTGCCCTGGTTGCTGCGTTCGCTTCACCAGCTGTTGCTGATAATTCCCTTTTGGGAACTGTCAGTGATGGTGGAAAAACCATCACAACACCCGCCTGTAAAATCAATATGGACGGTTGTCACAGGATGCTGCTCCTGAGCCCCCAGTCGCTTACGTCTTACTTCGGTGATTCGATAGCTCAACGGTTGATTTCTGCAAATGGAATTGTTGGAATCAACCCAGACTTCGAAATTGATTTTGGGGATCATAAAATCATCAGGCTGGTCCATCGTTTGTGAGTCAGTCTCTGCCCTCCCGTTGCAAATTAGCGTACGGGAGGGTTTTTATTTTGGATACGTCCAAACACTGCCTAACCATAAGTAAATTAGTGGAAACAAATTAAATAATGGTAGTGCATAACCAATAACTACTAATATGCACACTATAAATTTTAACCAACCAGCTTTACCAGAAAGAGATTTGACACCTAATGTTGTATATATAAACCAGCTAGTTAGTATCTGTAATAATCCTAGTAAAAACGTAAGAGTAAATGGAATTAAAAATAAGTAGAGTGGGTTAAATGGGATACCTATAATATCTAGTACATAATCAAAAACTTCTGAAAAAGTTTCAAATCCAAAAGATTGAGATACTGATGTAAATATTCCTTCGAATTGAGACCATTGAGCCAACTCAAAATACATTACTGCAGCAAATCCAAAAGCAATATTCCCTATTATTGCAAAAGGCATTTGAAAACCAAGATACCACCAAGTAGCCCATGCACCGATCCATGTGTTGGCGGTGGTCACCTTTACCTTTGCCAGTAACTTACGTTCAAGCGAGACTTTTTTATCTCGCTTTATTTTGGGAATGCTATTCGCGTAAGAACGGGTGGTTTTGGGTACGCTTGATGGTGCGGCGTAGCTAACACTCGCCTTTTGGGTGCGGTCGGCGCGGTTGAGTGGTGATTGGATTCCTGCCTTGGCGTAGGTTTCGTTGAAAATCTCGTCGTTTGATTTGGCGGTGCGCACTGGACTATTTGCACTGGTGTAGGTGGTGGTGACTTTGTTGCCTCGTGGGGCTGAGTTTTCGTTGTCTGCACGCGGCACAGTTGGACGGTCATTAGCCTTATTAAAATAAGGCTGGTCGGCGTATGTGGCTGATGCTCTGGTGGTCGCCATAGGTTGACTTAAGTGTACTACACACGCGCACGGCGCGGGTGCGGTTTATTATCCTTGGCCGGCGGCACCCAGCTCGGCGCGGGCTTGGCGGATCGCCATGAGTTGGGATGGGTCCGAGGTAATGATCTGGTCTTCGGTGTAACTGGCGATGATCCGGATCGCGACATGTTTGAGTCCGGCAAAGAAGATCCCTTCCCCAACGTTTGATTCGAGTAGCAAGAACTTTTCTTCATCGGTGAGGTTGAAGGTTTTTTGGATGTTATCAATCGCTGTCGGTGATTGTTTCATGAGCAGCTGGATGGAAGAGTTGGTGATCATTGGCACCCCGTATGGTGAGCGCAAGAAATCATCTACGTCTTGAGTGATGGTGGCGATCCCGAGGTAGTATTTACGACCACGCTTGGCGAGTGAAAATAAGAATGAAGCAGTGTCGTCCGATTTCATCATCCACCAAGCTTCATCGATCACCATCAGTCGCTTGGCCAGGCGTCTGCGCACACTACCCCAGATAAAGTTGGTGATGATGTACATGGCGATGGTCTTGAGCTCGTCTTCCATGTCGCGCAGACTAAACACCACAAATTTCTGGTTGATGTCGACGTTGGTTGGTTGGTTCATGAACCCGGCCCAGGTACCACTGGTGTATTTCTGCAAGCGAGCAATCAGTGATGCACTACCCTCCATCCCGGCTAGCACCATTTCAAAGTCAGACAGTAGCGGCGGTTCCATATCGCGGAAATCAACGTCACCGGTGATGTCCTTCAGCGCATAAGTTTCTTGGATCGCGAGGTCGATGAGGGTTTCTTCTTCGGGCTGAATACCACCGAGCATCAGGCGAAATAGCCCGATCAGCTCGATAATGTGTGTGCGCAGTACATCGCGCGGGTCTTCGTCGCTGCCTGGTGGTGGTAGGTCAAACGGATTGACGTGGTGGGTAGATGACAACGAAATATTGAAAAAGCGCCCGCCAGTGGCCTCGGCCAAATATTCATACTCGCGCTCGGGGTCGAGCACGATCACCTCGGTACCAAACATCAGCGACCGCAGAATTTCAAGCTTGAGCCCGTATGACTTCCCTGCACCCGAGGTCGCAAAGGTCACCGAGTTGTAGTTGGTCAGGCTGTAGCGATCGAACAATACCAGCGAGTTGTTGTGGCGGTTGATGCCGTAAAGGATCCCCGTGTCGGAGGTAAGGTCGAACGACGTAAACGGAAAGAAGCTCGACAGTGGTGAAGAATTAAACTTGCTGTGCACGCGCAGAATATCGTCATTCAGCGGGAACACACTTTTGAGCCCCTGCTCTTGCTGAAACAGCGCTGGCTTGAGACTGATCAGCTTGGAATCGAGCATGCTGCGGATTGATCCTTCGACCTTGTCGATCTCGGCCTCACTGTCGCCATAGATCGAAATATAAAATCCCACATCAAATAACTTTTCCTCGGCCTGCATGAGCTTGTCGCGCAGGTCTTCTAGGTTGCGGTATGAAGCCTCTAGCTGCGGGTCGCGCACTTCGCCCCGCTCGGCCTTCATGTTGATTTGGCTTTGTACCTCGGCTACTTTCTTTTGAAATTTCTTGAGGGTGTCGGCGGTGTCGACGGGGTGAATGTAGATCGAAATGTCGACTTCTTTGGCGAGGTTGAGCACTGGCTCGATCCAGCCGTCGTGCAGATAGCGCGGGTACGACACCGCGTAGTACGTGCGGGCGTTGACGCCACTGATGTTGATCGTGCGTGGGTTGATCTGGATGGCCGACGGTGCGATCACATCGGTCAGGGTCAACAACTGATCCTTGAGTGCAGGATTGTCATTGGGGTTGGGGGTAAGAAAATCTAAGAGTGCCATAGTTATGATTGTACTTGAGGGGCGGTGCCAGTGGGGTCGCTGGGGTTGTATAAGTGGTAGAACAATTCGACCAGGTCGTCTTTTTGCAAGGTCATGGTGCGCACACCCACACCTGCTAGCCCCTGCACCACCATCGCCGCACGCTGCTCCAGCTGCAGGCGGTGCTCTTCGAACTGTTGGTCGGTGTCAGAACCATAGCCCGACGACCCAGCCAAGAAATTAGAAAAGCCTTTGCGGATATTGAGCTTGGTGGGTGAATACGGAATAATCACAAAGAAGCTTTTGCTCATCACGTCGTTTTGGCTGGTAAACGAAGCGATGTAGTCCATGTACTCGCGCAGCTGGATGCGCATCAGGTCGTTGTCTTGCTTGCTCTCCAGGCCACTGAGCACCTCTAGGTACGGCTCGATATTGAGCTTGCGTGATTGCACGTAGATTTGCAGCGAGAAATCTAGTCGGTTGAGGAAGCTTTGGAACTGCTGCAAAATCGCTTGCTGCTCGTCGAGCGACTTGAGCGCAAAGTTTACCGACGACGCCAGCACCACCATCAGCATTTCCCCATTACGCTTAATCACTACGTTGTCACGGATATCTTTGATAGGGACGAAGTTTTGCGTAGCGGCTTTTTGGTTAGACATATTATTGATCTGGTTTTTGGAGCGCTTGTAACTCTAGCTTGCGAGTCAGTGAGGTGATGCTTTTGTGGCCACTGCCGCGATTGCTGGGTGCGATCACTGGCGCTGTTGATTTCTTTTGGGTGGGTTCATTGTATACCACGTCAGCTTTACGCCGCCACAGGTACAACTTGTCGCTGGTGAAGTAATTGTAGACGGCCTCAAGGAAGTACGAAAATGGGCGGTTGTTGATCGGGTAAAACGCCAGTGCTCCAGCCAGCAGCGCCAGCGGCACCCCGATAATAATTGCCACGATCAGTGGTAGTACTAAAAACATCACCACTGCCGCGCCAACCCCACCACCCAGGTACACAAACTGGCGCCAGGTTAGCGGGCCAAAGATTTTGTCCTCGATCTCGATAAATTGTGGAACTTCAAACCGCATAGATACCCTTAGTATACACGCCACACCCGCCAGCTATTTAGGCTTGTTCAGTTCCCCACCTGGCGTCTGGGTTTTTGTCTTTTACGCGCGCGCTGTGATCCAGCAGGTCTGATTGACTAGCGGCCTGGTGGGTCACCTCAGCGCCAGCGGCCGGGGCGGTAGCTGTCACCGACCGCATCGTTTCCATGTCGTGCGACATAGTGCGGATCGGCTGCATAGTACTGATAGCCGCCTCGGCCTCAGCGATCTCGTCAGCGAGGGTGTTGTCGGTGGTGCGAGTAGGTGGCGTAGGTGGAGTATTGATCGACACCGGGTTGACGGTAGGTGTTGGTGCGGCTGGTACAGTAGCCGCAGCGGGCGGAGTAGTACCAGAAGCCGAAGCCGCGGGCACCACAGCCGCAAGGTCATCAAGCGGCGCCAAGAAATCCAGCACGTCACCCGTAATCCGCATCGCATTGGCAGGAGTGATGGCCAGACGCTCGATTAGTAGTTGCGGTAGCTGTGATTGTGGTACGAGTCCGAGAATGACGTCGCCGACAGCTACTGAGAATTCTAGGTAAGTAGCAGGGATTGTTAGGGTATGTCTTTGTCCTATTTCCCATAGAGTTGCAGCACATTCTCCAGATTCATACATCGCTAAAATTCTTTCTGTTGCAGCAGATTCCGCCGCTTCTCTTTGTGTGTCAGATATGTGTAACATAAAATTTGTTTAAGGAATTGCAGCTACTTCAGCCTTTGATAAGAAGAAGTCCTCTTGTCCTTTGGTTGATTTCAGATATGCATTCAAACTAAGAGTATTCATACCTGGGCTTGAGGCAAGTTTGATTCCAAGGGTTTTCATTTCGTCTGCACTTAGAGAACCCTTACCTTGTGAAGCGTTGCGAGAAATCTGACGCATGACATCAGCTGTAATGTATGGACGGGCTTCAGTCAGCATGAGGGCCTTTGCAGGTAACCCGGCAATCTCACTCGCTTTCTTAGGTTTATTTGGTAAATTAAGTTCAGCAATTTTTCCTGTAATTGGATCTTTGAATCGAGAATAAGAAGTATCCTTGAAAAGTCTTTCAATTTCAGCTGGCGTTCCTGAGGTAGCAATTTTTGCTCTTTTTTCTTTACGAGAAGCAATCTGAGACCCTTTCTGTCTTTCGGTAAATGCATCACTCTTTTTGACATCATCCATCTGTGACTCAGTAAAGTGTTCAGAGTATTTAGTAACAAACTCGTTACCTAATATTTCTAGTTGTTTACCAGTAAGCTTTGCAAGTTGCTCAGTCACAATTTCACCATTTGCAGTAACTTGTTTGAGGACGGCTGCTTCATATTCTCCAGCAATAGTCCTCTTCTCTGTGACAGAAAGATTATCACTATCAAGAAGTTTACTAACAGTACCCGCCTTAAGCAGTCCTTGTGTAATGAGGGCATTTCTTTTTTTATCACCCATTTCTTCGAGTTCTGTTGGAGTATAACGGTTGGCTGCAGCTTCAGCTTTGTCAAGTTTAGATTTCTCTATATCAGTTAGGTCAGTTCGGGTACTATCAATACCTCTAGCTGCCTCGATCGCTGCTTCATCTTCAGTTCTAGTAGTAATTCGGTCCCGAACTTTCTTACGCTCCCGCTGCTCTTTTGTGTACTCATCGGCTGTACGTGATCCAGCATAGCTTACTTTTGCTAGACTTCCAGTTATCCCTTTAAGTGAACTATGAGATGTTGCACCAAGTGATATGGTGTTTAAGCCACCTCGTGCTAATTTAGTTGCCCAGTTTCTGTTTGATTTCTCGTCAAATTTGTCAACTCCTTTTCCAAGCCCTCGCCCAGCATAACTAACTCCCATAGCACCAAGGCCGATAGTGTTGCGACGTACTAATCGAGATGCACTATTTCCAACCTTCATTACCCCACTAGCACCATCAGCACTCATCTTCCCTGCCACAATCACCGCTGCAAGCATAAAAGCTGCTGATAGTACAAATGGACCGATGACCTTAATTAGGTTGTCGGTGTTGTTTGTTACAGCTGACAATAGCCCACCTTCACCTGCGGTTATCTCGGCTGAACCATTAGCCCCAAACATATTTTGTAGAATTGTCCCTGCGAAGAATAGTAGAACAATATACACAGGAGCATAGAACGCTCGCCCGAGGAAGCCAGTCCAGTATTTACTAGTCCATCCTTGCATGCCTGGGAATACCCACCCAAGGAACATAAATGGCGAGAGTACCATAAATATCGACAGCGCTACAAACCGAATAATCAACATGATTCCACCTGCTGCAAATACAAATGCCGCAACTAGGTAGAAGATTGCACTCCCGAAGATAAATGCCCATGGCTCACCATCACCATCAATAAGACTTTGTGGTACATCAAGTGTTTTGGAGATTCCAAGATGAGCAAAAAAGGTATTCGAAATACTAACTTGGTCACTACCTGCAGTCTCAAAATACGTCTCACTACGTTCAATCAACGGAAATCCTGCTAAGGCGACTTCGGCCGCTAGGCGGTTACTGAAATCAACCACAAATTTACTGATGAACAAACTGAAATTGATCAACAACGCTGCCATAATTAGTGACACTAAAGTTTGCTTGGCACGTGAGTTGCTACTGTCCAGAATCATTTGGAACCCGATCCATATAAATCCAAAGATAAACAGAATGTTGAAGAAGTCGCGTACAAGTGACCAGAGTTCGTTGACTGCTTCGCCGACTCCACTAGTGTTGAACTCAAGTCCAAAATTGATCACGAAATTATGAACTGCAAAATCAAGTAAATACCCTCCTGCCCATACCAACCAACCAAAAAAGTTTACAACAAATTTGTATAGCCAGTTTTGTAGAGTTGAATCACCAAAAGGGTCAGTGAGTGGTGGAGTGACTCGTTCAGCAACTGCCCCGCCAGCACTACCATCTGAGTTTGTGAAGCTATTACCATTGCCAAAAGCACCCTGTCCAACTGGTTGAGCAGGTGTTGCTGGAGTTATAACAGGGCCGCTTCCACCAAATGGATCTAAATCTAAATCGATCGCTCCACCCGCACTACCATCTGGAGTTGTGAAGCTATTACCATTACCAAATTCACCCTGCGCCAACACCTGCCCCACCGGCGCCAGCAGCATAACACCCACCAGCAACAACAAAACCACTTTGGTACTCCAGGTGGTTTTGCTTTGGTCGGTGATCATGTGATGAGGTGATTTATTCTACGGCGATTCCTAGGTCAGCTGCCAGGGAGATCCATTGTGAATCAGTTGGTACGATGACGATTGGTGATCCTATGCTGGCAAGGAGATTAGTTAGGTTGGTGGTTCGTACGAGTGTCGGGGTGGCAATATTAATCGCAGTGGCGAGGGCTGACAACTGAGTAGTCTCATTGAGTAAATCTGCCTCTGAGACGGTACTAAGGGCGGTGTACGCCAATAGGATCTCTACTTGCTCGCTGACAGGTGCGTCATTATAATCCAGAACTAGATTTAATAATGTGTCGATATTAGTGTTGCGAGCTTGTAATTTGCGATCAATGTCGGTCACAGCAGCCAGAGCTTGTGATCGTTGGTTGGGTGGATTTACTACACTATTGGCAAAGGCAACTAGTATTGGACGATAGGTAGTGAGCGTGTCACGATAGTCGATCTCTCGCTCGAGAGCTTCTGTGATGGTGTTGCGAGCCGTACCATCACCCACCACTTGGTTGTCAGCTTGGTTGACCAATTCGTCGAGGAATGATCCGTCAAATCCACTGTATGTAAACCCAGTTCCACCTGACAGACCAAGTAAACCAGCTGCTCCAGTCAGAGCTTGGTTGGCCAATTGTCCGAGCAAGGCGCTTACTAATTCGTTGATTTCGTCGGCTTGTACCAAGCTGTCTTGTCCGGCACCTAGGGCCTTGTTGAGTTGGTCGGCGATAACTCGCCCTGGCTTACTGATAGAGCAGTTCTCGCCGTTACCTTCTCCTCCTACACTCTCACAGATCTTTTGTGACAAGAATCCGTCTCCCCAGTTGATCTCAGTTAGAGTCTCACCTTTGGCATTGATAAGCCTCGCGCGCGCTTCTACCTGGGCATTGAGCACCGCACCAAATGGGGTGTACGTTTGTGGAGCTGAGGTGATCTGCAGCCAGTCTGACAGGCCGTTGCCTGGGTCGATCCCGGCGATAAAGCCTTCGATGTTGGCTGCGATCCCGCTGAGGGTACAGCTAGGAGCGCTCTGCCCTGCTCGCCCTTGGGCGTACTGCGCGGCGATCGATATCTGTACATCGAGCCTAAATGGCGAACAAATAAATGATCCCACGTCACCCAATCCCTCGATAAAGCTGCCGATTTCTTCATCAGCAATATTTGTCAGGAAGCCCCTAAGGTCGGTGACAAAAGCTGGGCTACCCTCAAACCCCGAGTTGACCCAGTTGATCAAGCTGCGCACCATACCCGACACGATCCGCTGCGCGATCGACCACCCGAGGCCATCAAGGACCAACTCTTTTTGCAAGTTGGTAGTGGCAGCACCGGCCGTTACGGTGTTAATGGCGTTGCCAGCTATAGCGCTAGCATTTTGTATAACCTGCATTGGTAGGGTTGCACCACCAGTAGCAGCGCCAGCCTGAACCGTTTGCACCTGGCTGCTAGGTAGCTGTGGTACGTAGGTCATCGCGAGGCCGACCACGATAAACAGCATTGAGACTAGACCTTTTTTGAGGATTGAAAAAATTGTATCCATAATACTTATGATTTATATTCAGGGCTAAAAATAACGAATAACATGGCGGGATCATCGGCCTGCACCAGCGACGCATAGGGCACCAGCGCTTGGTACATGTTCTCGAGCGCAAACCCAAGGCCAGCTGCGTCGTCTTCGTAGCGCTTGAGGCGCATCAGCGCAAAGGCTGGATCGTCGATAGTACGCACCATAGCCTCGATATCTTTGTGGATGGCGTGATAGGTATTGACCAGGTCGAGGTGTTCTTTTGCCAAAACGGCTGGTACGGGAGTGTTGATAGTGTCGTCGCGCATTTGGCGATACCCTTCAGACAGGGTGACTAATTCCCCTACCCGATCAACATTATCGTTGGTCATGATGTCGTACAAAATAAACAGCTCACCCTCGGCCACTTGGTTGGAGTTATTGTTCATGATTGCTAATGCGATTGTGTTGGCATAGGTCAAGATATCGTTGTCTGTAAACGTATTAAGGATAGTAATATCTGGTGTGTCGTACAGTTCGTGGGCGGTTTCTTGAGCGAGGACTGTGACTGTATCGGTTACCACCTCGTCGCGACTACGGCCAAATGGCCCAAAGGTTTTGGATCGCATGTAGCTTTCGATAAAGCTCACACCCATTTGGCCAGTGAGAGTATCGGGTGGGATGTATTCTACGTCGGGTACGTCGATCACGATTGGCTCGGTGGTGACAAATTCATCGCGCCAGTCTTCGATCCCGTTGCCATCGTTGTCGGTCACGGCGATCGCCACTCGTGGTGCGGCAGCGGTTGCAGCTACCAAATTCGACTCGGTGGGAGTAAACCACGAGTTACCAAAATTACTAAGTGTGTAGGCCCCAGCTACCAGCGCACATCCAATGATGCATGCACCAACAACTCGGGGGTTAATGTTCCCTTGCATATGCTATTTAGTATAGCAGTTTCAAGGTGCCTGCTTACCAGCTTGTTCGGCATTTGTCGGTAATCTGTGGACAATCAGGCCTAATTACCGTGATACTTGCGCCAGCAGGGTCAAGAATTGGTCAATTGATAGATCTTCGGCGCGAGTGGTGGCTGGTAGATCAAGTATGGCCAGCTCTTGCACTACCCTTTGCTTATCAAATAACTGTCGCCAGTTGCCTGCTAACTGTTTACGCTTCTGGCCAAAGGCGACGTGTAAGGCATCAAAAAAGTCTTTGGTACTGGTCGACTGCAACCGATCGCGGCTGATGTTGTACACCGCGATAATGGCCGAGTCGACTGCCGGTGGCGGGGTAAAATGTCCGCGCTTGATTGTACCTATATATGAAGGGTCGCCAAACACCCGCACCGACATCGAGAGGATCGAAGATTTGGGATCGCGAGCAATCCGCTGCGCGACTTCTTTTTGCACCAAGAACACAAGTGTAGTGGGCTGGATGTCTGATTCCAAGCATAGTCGAAAGAGCAGCCCAGAAATATAATACGGAATATTAGCCACGACCTTAAATTGTTGATCGACCAAGCCAAATTGCGCGAGGTCGAGTTGGCGCGCGTCGTGGTGATGGATCGTGAGTTGGCCTGAAGTAATTTCGCTCGCGAAACTTTCTTCAAGTTCTGCAATCGCGCGCAGGTCGGCCTCGATTGCGATCACTTGGCACCCGCGCAGCAAAATTTCGCGGGTTAAAATCCCTGTACCAGGCCCAATCTCCAGCACAATATCCCCCACAGCCAGATCAGCCGCGTCGCACATTTTCTTTGGAACAAAGTCACTATTGAGAAAGTGTTGCCCAAGGGATTTTTTATGTTGGAATTTTTCGCTCACAAAACAAACCTACGGTATTTTTGGTCATTAGTCCAGATAGACCGTAGTCTCATACCCACTACTATTCCCGCCACCAAACCCACCTGGCTCGGCTGCCTCTACGTGCTGCTTGCTGATGTCGTTGATAAACGACGACGGCAAGTTTACTTTTTGCTGACCAAAGATTGTGCGCATGTGCGCGTAGGTGAGGAAGATTTTTTTCTCGGCGCGGGTGAGTGCTACGTAGAATAATCGCCGCTCTTCTTCGTTGTCAGTTTTACCGTCGTCGATGCGCTCGTGCGGGAATAATCCTTCCTCCAGGCCAGTGACAAACACGTACGCAAACTCTAGCCCCTTGGCGGCGTGGATGGTCATAAGCCTGACGGCGTTGAGCTCTTCTTTGTCTTTGATCTCGTCTTGGTCGCTTTGTAGCGCGGCGGTTTCAAGTAGCTGCTCGATCGCCTCATTTGGATCAACTGTGTCAAACCGACTGGCGAGGGTCACCAACTCGCGCAGGTTTTCGATGCGCTCCATCGCCTCCTCGGTGCCTTCTTCAATAAATTGTTCCTCGATGCCTGATCGCTTCATAATGAACTTGATCGTGTCGGACAGCTTTTTCTCGGTGGCTGCTTTGGCAATGTCCATCATGATGTCATCGAATTTTTGCACCTTGGCTTGGGCGCCCGCATTGAGATCGCCCCGCTTCCCTTCGATTACTTTGAGCATGGTGACTTTGCCAATCCCACGGGTGGGATTATTGATCACGCGAGTGAGGTCGGCGTTGCTGCCTGGATTAAGCGCCAGGCGCAGGTACGACAACACGTCTTTGACCTCACGCCGCTCGAAGAACTTGGTACCAAGGAGTTGGTATGGCACTTCAAAATTAAGGAACGCTTCCTCGAGTGCTCGCGACTGAAAGTTGGTCCGGTACAGCACCGCGATAGATGAAGGCTCGGCACCACCATCGATCAGCTCTTTAGATTTGAGCGCGACGTATTCCGCTTCGTCGTAGCCGGTCATGCCAGCGTACAGCTCGATCTTGTCGCCCTCGCTGTTATTGGTGAAGACGTTTTTCTCGACGCGGTTTTTATTCTTTGTAATGATGTCGTTGCTAGCCGCGATGATGGTCTGGGTCGAACGGTAGTTTTCTTCGAGTAAAATCGTAGTTGCGCTGGGGAAGTGTCGCTCGAACTGCAGCACGTTTTTGATGTCGGCCCCTCGCCAACTATAGATCGAGTTGTGGGTCACGATCCCACTCGCGATGAAGTTATGAGTCGGGCTGACGGTCAGGTCGTAGACGGCTTTTGGCTTGATCGTGTGATCGATACTTTGTACCACATCATACGATCCATCACTGGCAAACAGCACCATGCCCGGTCGCACCGATGCCGCGGGAATAACTGGCAGTGAGCATTTGTCACGCACACCAGTTTGGGTGCCGAGCCTACCTTGCTCGACGACGATCGCGTCGGGCAAGAGCGCTTGCAGGTTTTCAACTATTTCAGTTACTACTTTATATGATTGATTGCAGGTTTCGTAGCGCCAGCTGGGTGAACCAGCCTTTGCAGGTCGCACTGAGTAGCCTGCTTTTTCTAATAGTTTTTTAGTCTGTACTGAGCTGCCCGCTACGCTGATGCGGTGCATTGGTGTGGCTCCGCGACTGTCACCACAGAGTGTGACCATAATATTTTGTCGCTGACTTTTACTGACCTGCGGTCGGTGGTGCGGGAAGTTGTGTTGTAGGTGAAAGAAATTAAGCAAGGTCGCTGCGCTTGCTTTGGTGTCGAACTGCGCAAAAATACTATCAAGCGCAGCTTGATCGTGCACGTAGCCACCGACGCTTGCACCCTTTCTGGCGACAAATGGAATGGTCGGGATTTGGTATTGTAGCGATAGTTGATACTCGGCCGCGCGCGCTTGGTTTACCGTGGCGTACGTTGCGAGCACCCAGACTGCGTCGCCGTGCTCTTGGTTGAGTCGCTGCACAAACCCGAGCATTGGTTTGACCTGACCTTTGGTGTATACCGATGATGTGCCTAGTCTGTACCCGACGCCGTCTTTGCGCATCAAATACACATAGTGCATTTGGGGTGATGCGTCCAAACGATAGCCCGCAAAATGCAGATGGTGCGGTGTACTGGTGATCGTGCGCCCCGCTTTGGTTATGATGCCCACCAAATTCTCAGTCGGCGTGCTGGTGTGCACGCGGGTAACTTCAGCCGGCCGGTAATCACCACTGCCGTAGTTTGATAGCACACTGTCACCCAGCTTGATCCGCTTGATTGGTTTGGTGCTACCGTCACTCATGGTCACCTGGGTATCTCCAACCAGGCACTGGTCGATGTCTCCCACTACACATATATTGTGTGCGTCACCCGCGAGTAATTCGGCAATGCGAAACTGCACACGGTTGGTGTCTTGGTACTCGTCGATGTGAATGTACTGATAGCGCTTTTGCAGAGTTTCACGCACCGCTTTATTTTCCTCAAGCATGCGCAACATCTTCACCAAGAGATCATCAAAATCAAGCGATTGTTCTTTGTGTAGTATGTCCTCGTACTTTTCCCACACTTGCGCCACGACTTCTTCAAGGAACGACCCGGCTGCGTCGCTGTACGCGAGTCTCGTCATCGCATCGCCCTTGGCGCGGCTGATCATCGATAAGATTTTGCGTGGTTCAAATTCTTTGGGATTGTAGCCGGCTTGCTCGATACCTTGTTTCACTGCCTTCTGGCTGTCACTGCGATCATAGATTGTAAAGTGTCGCCGCAGCCCAACTGCCTCATGGAACTCGCGTAGCAATCGCACGCCC
>Ga0306872_100345_pt1 | contig 18979 bp, 21 predicted proteins | sample AntRauMeHopE1498_FD_190455 | JGI IMG/M metagenome (GOLD analysis project Ga0306872, IMG submission 190455) | Saline lake microbial communities from Rauer Islands, Antarctica - Metagenome Hop E1 #498 (v2) (version 2) | ecosystem: Environmental > Aquatic > Non-marine Saline and Alkaline > Saline ...
GACGGAAAGGTAGGTTCCGTCTGCTGAGAAGGCTGTTCCGTAGCTATTGCCAGCAGGTAGTGTCGCGGGGTTGTCCAGCTTGGTGAACACGTCGCCAGCGCGTTTGTAGATGGTCACGAAAGGTGATGTGACGTGCGCGACGGAAAGGTAGGTTCCATCTGTCGAGAAGGCTGTGCCTACACCAGTCCCTGCCGGTAGTGTCGCAGGGTTGTCCAGCTTGGTGAAAACATCTCCATCGCGTTTGTAGATGGTCACGAAAGGTGATGCGTCATGCACAACGGACAGATAGGTTCCGTCTGCTGAGAAGGCTGTTCCGTTGCCAGTCCCCGCAGGTAGTGTCGCAGGGTTTGCCAGCTTGGTGAACACGTCGCCAGCGCGTTTGTAGATGGTCACGAAAGGTGATGTGACGTGCGCGACGGAAAGGTAGGTTCCATCTGTCGAGAAGGCTGTGCCTATACCAGTCCCTGCCGGTAGTGTCGCAGGGTTGGCCAGCTTGGTGAAAACATCTCCATCGCGTTTGTAGATTATCAAGAACGGCGATGCGTCATGCACAACGGACAGATAGGTTCCGTCTGCTGAGAAGGCTGTTCCGTAGCCAGTCCCCGCAGGTAGTGTCGCAGGGTTGGCCAGCTTGGTGAAAACATCTCCATCGCGTTTGTAGATGGTCACGAAAGGTGATGTGACGTGCGCGACGGAAAGGTAGGTTCCGTCTGCTGAGAAGGCTGTTCCGTAGCTATTGCCAGCAGGTAGTGTCGCGGGGTTGTCCAGTTTCAATCCGGGGTTGAAGTCGCCAATAGTACCCAATTCAGCAAACAGCGCCGGATAGCTAGATTGCAGATAAACTGCGCCATCGCTAGGCAGCCACTCCGGTGATGCAAGCGCTCGGGCAGACGTGATGGTGTCGCCAATCGTGAACGCTCCCGCCGCCGCAACAAACGCCGTTGTTGCCAGCTTTGTGCTGTTGTCGCCCGGTGCCTGCGTGGGAGCAGTCGGAGTGCCTGTGAATGCAGGGCTGGCAAGGGCGGACTTGGCGTCAAGCTGTGCCTGGACCCCGCTTGTCACACCGTCCACAAAGTTCAGCTCCGCCGCCGTGGCCGTGAGGCCCAGGTTTGTCAGGGCAGTCGCCGCGCTGTTGAGGTCGCTCAGGTTGTTGGCAACCAGCGCCACCCCTGTCGCGGAGACGTAGGCGGCAGCCCAGGCGGAGCCCGTGTAGACCTTCATCACGTTGTTGGCGGTGTCGTAGAAAAGGTCACCAGCCTCCAGCGCGGAGCCGTCAAGGTCCAGCGTCGGCTCGGTTGCTGACGGCCCGAGGTATGTGTCCTCAAAATTTGCGAAGGCCAGCAGCGCGGCGTCCTTGGCGGCAACCGTGCTGGCGAGGTCGGTGGCAACTGCAGTGCGGTCGCTGGCAACTGCTGTTCGATCAAGGCCCGTCTGGACCCGGTCGGCAACTGTCTGGACCCTGTCCAGCCCTGTCTGGACCCGGTCGGCGGCTGTCGCCACAGCGTCAGCGGCTGTCGCCACAGCGTCAGCGGCAGTCGCCACAGTGTCTGCTTCAGTCTCAACGAGGTCTGCAGCGGCTGCGGCTGCTGACGCCTCTGCTGCGTCCCTTGCGTCCTCTGACTCTGTGACAAACAGGGGCCTGGTCCACTGCGTCGGGTCGAAGGTGGCAGTTGTCGTGAAGGGGACCGCATCAAGCGCAGCCCGGTATGTCCTCCCGCTGTACGTCACGCTGAAAGAGGTGTCAGAGACGCTGAGCCCGGTGGCGAAGGCAACAGGGTCGTTCAGCCCCATTTCCAGGAGGCGCTGCCGGAGGTTCTTCACCACGTCCCCGTTGCGCAGGGTCACGTTCCCCGGGGCAGCCTGATAGAGGGCGGAGCCGTTCTCAGCGTCAGTGCGGAGGTTGGCGAGCGCGGTTTCAACGGTCGTCAGGTTCACGGTCATGGCCAGGTTGTCCCCCAATGGGTGTTGACAGTAGTGTCAACTATGTTCGCCAGGTTTAGCATGGCTTGCGCCCCGTACTGCCCAACCACGTCTGCGGTGCCCTGGCTCCAGATGCTGAGGCGCTTGACCTCCATCTTAAACGATACGGACACGGCGCGGAAGCCGAAATATGAAGTGACCGGGGGTTCAACGATCCGCACAGCATGTGCGGCGTAAACGTCCCCTGAGAAGATCGGGAGGTTGAACCAGTTGACCCCCGACTGGAGGTGGTGCTGCCAGAAGGACTTGAACACCTCAAACTCCTCGGAGCTGAGGACAATGGTGAGCTGTTGTTTGGCCAGGCTCCGGGTGAACCTCTGCCGCATCCGGGCAGGCCCATAGTCGAACTCAGACCGCAGCGCCGGGTCTGTCTGTACCAGTTGGAATGAGCTGCGCTCAGCAAGGTAGTTTAGGGTGGCTGGCCAGTTGATAGTCGTCATGTCTTGTTCCCCGCTGCTGGGTTGAGCCCGTACCGGCGCTCAAGCGCCCGGTTCAGGTCGGTCCCTCCCCGGGAGATGTCTGACGCTGTCGCGGATCGGGAGCGGTTGATGAACACGTCAATGATCTGGGAACCGTCCGCCCCCTGCCGCTCCTCCACTTCTGCCTCCCCGCTTCCACCGATCACGTTCACCTGGACGTTCTGTTCAAACCTCTGCCCACCCTGCCGCTCAGCCTCTCCGGGGCGGGTGATGCTGACCCGCTCTCCGGGGGAGGCCATGAAGCTCACCGGGGTGCTGTCCACAGCCCCCATCTTCCCGGGGACGCTGAAAGCCCCGCCGGTGGCGAACCTGTCAGGCTGGGCAACAGTGAAGGCCCCGCCGGTGGCGAACCCGAAGATGCTGCCGAAGTCGAACGCCCCGAGGGCGCTGGCGAGCGGGCCCATGATCTGTTGCTGGAGCATGAGCCGCACAAGGTCCGCAATCATCCCGTCAATCAGTTTACTGAAGTCCAGCTTGCCGGTCGTCACAAAGTCCACCAGGGCGTCAGTCATCCCGTTGAAGGCACCTGTGATCAGGTTTTCAATCTGGGTCGCGGCGTCCTCCGCCTCCCGGGCAATCTTCAGGAAAGCCCGCTCCATCCCCGCCCCGAGGGTTGTCTGCGTGTCCAGGAACTCAATGCGGAGGTCGCGGAAGGCTGTGCGGTACTCGTCAGTGGTGATCGCCCCGGCGGCCATGAGCGCATCCAGCGCCCTGAGGTTGGCCTGATAGTCCAACAGCGGCCCTTGGATCGCATCCAGCATGTCAAGGCTGCGCTGGAGGTGGTCTGGGAGGCTCCCGCCGCTCCCGCCGCCGGTCGGGCCATCAGGCAGGATCGGGTCACCGGGCCCAGCCCCGTCAAGGGTACCAAGGTTGCCTGCCGCAGCGGCCCGGGCCTCAGCCAGCTCCCGGGCGCGGTCCATTATGGCACCAGTGAAGTCGCCAATATAGTCGGTGCCCAGGGCGTCATTGAAGGCTCCCGTTGCCACGGCCCCCATCTCCCCGAACACGTCACTGACGGTCCCAGCTCCCTCCAGCCGGAAGTCGCTGAGGTCCAGCTCAAAGCTGTCGGCCAGCCCGGCAAAGGGGTTGCTCAGCCCAACCACCTCCGCAGCGCTTCCGATGAAGTCCAGGAGGTCACCAACAGCTCTGACAATTCCCTCAATCCCTGTCTCAATGATTGTGAGGAGCCCGTTGATTGCGGCAGAGCCAAGCGCCCGGAACGCGGCAGGCAGCAGGTTCCAGATACCCACCACGGTCTTGAAGGACGCTGACCACAGTCCGATCACAGAGTTGACAACCGTCCTGATGAAGCTGAGGACGGCAGAGAAGATGGTGACGAATGACCGCAGGAGCCCACCCACGTACCCAGAGACGTTTTCAAACCCAGTGCGCCACGCCTCCTGGAAGAAGTCGATGACCGGACTGACGAGGGCCGCAATGAAGCTGAACACAGAGCGGAACACGTCGCCCAGGGACACCACGCCGTCTGACGTGACCTTGATGCTGTCCCGGAAGATTGTGAGGGCCGCAACCAGGCCGGCAACCAGCGTGACCACAAGGACAATCGGGTTGGCCAGCAGAGCCGCGTTGAACGCTATCACGGCCCCCTGCGCTATCTTCATCCCAGCCCCGAAGATCGCGGACTTCAGGGTGGCTGCCCCCAGCGCCCGCTCAAGGGCAATCAGCTGGACCACGCTGGCCGCTATCCGGGCAACGAGGCTTGCGGTGAAGGCCGCAGAGAGTGCCAACCCGGCGAGGAGTGCCAGCTTGGCGATGGTGTCCAGGTTGTTCCCGACGAACACGAGCGCCCGTGCCAGGAAGTCCGTGATGCCCAGCGTCTCGTTGAGCTGGCCGATGAAGCGGAGGGCCGCGTTGCTTAGGACCTGGAACGCCTCCCCGACTGTCGGGGTCAGCTGGGCAAACTCTGCCGCAATCGCCGGGGCTGTCTGCTGGAGGGCGTCCATGATGAGGTCCGAGGTCAGCGCGCCCTCTGCCCCGAGGTCGCGCAGCTCTCCGATGCCAACACCCATGCCCTCCGCAATCGCCTGTGCGAGGCGGGGCATGTTCTCAAGGATGCTGATGAGCTCATCGCCCCTGAGGGCACCGGAGCCAATCGCCTGGCCGAACTGGCGCACACCGGCCTCAGCCTCCATCGCAGTGCCGCCGGAAACGCGGATTGCCTGGTTGACGGTTTCAGTGATGTCCAACAGCTCGCGCTGGGACATCCCGAGGGCGTCCGCGTTCCGCGCAACCCGGGAGTACAGGTCAACCGTGGCCTCATAACTGGTCCTGGTCCGCTGGGCGCTCTGGAACAGCTCCTCGTTGATCATTGCGAGGTTCTGTGTGCCCGAGGACACCAGCTTGAGGCGGTTGGTCAGCAGAGTGTAAGTGTCCGCCTGCCGCAACAGCTCCCGCACCCCGAGGGCAGCCCCTAGCCCAGCAAGGGCAGTCATCAGGAAGCGGACGCCCCGGGCCGCGCCCATGGCCCCTCCTCCGATGCCTCCGAGGTTGCGCTGCACAACCCTGGAGCCGCGCTCAGATACAATGATGTCGATGCGTTCAGTGGTCATGTCAAGAAACGAGCCCCCCGAACTTGTTTGACGGCAGCCTGGATGGCCTTCTGTACAAAGCCTGCTGGGGCCTGCCGGGAGGAGCCGTTGTTCAGCGCACCGATGTAGGGCAGGTTGTTGGAGATGACAATGCCGCTGTGGCGGTCCCCGTCATACCCGGAGATGACCGCCTGTCCCTGGGAGAGGGCACCGGCAGCGTTGGCGGCCCCTGTGCTGCCGCCCGATCCGGGGGCGTAGGCTTCAATTGTCGCGCGGGCTGGGGCGTTCATCTGGACAATCCAGTTTGAGCGCGCCCGGCCCTTGTCTACCGGGGTGGCCATCACAACAGCCTGGTCAGCGGCCAGAGCTGCCATGCGCACAGTCCGGTCTGCCGCCTGGGCTATCTCAGCGCCCAGCCTTCCCATCCGCCGGTTGAACTGTTCTGGGCTTGCCACTGTCTTTTCCCATCCACTCAAGGTACTCATCATCAAGAGCCCTGACCATTGCCACCAGGTAGTCCCTGGCCTCGCCTTCAAATCCGTACTCCCTCCCCCACTCGTTGACCCGGTCCCACGGTATCGGCCCTGGTGTTCCATTCATCCCAACGAAGGGACGCGTGGTGGACAACTCCCGGAACGCCTCAATGTAGAGGTCCAGCCCCGGGAGCAGATCGGGCGCGTTGGCAATGAAGTCTGGAGGAGCCTGCCCCCGGCTGTATGCCGCCTTGAGTATCCGTTCTTCACTTTTCCCGTGCTCCAGTTGGTACCGCAGAACCGCCTTCAGTTTCCCGTGTCCAAATCCTCATCACCTTCAAGGAACAGGGCCATGCGCTGTGACTGCTCGCGCACGTCAAGGTAGAGGTCTGGGAGGGCCTCAAACAATTCCTTACAGCTGTCCACACTGAACGGGAACGGGGCACCCTTGTAGGGCATCACGTTGTCACCCAGCGGACTATCCCAGCCCAGCACAATTCCCTCTGCCCAGACCTCGCGTGTGAGACGCTCAGCAAGGTCGTTGTTCATCGTCTCGTTGGCGATGGCTCGCCGGTGGGGCTTCATCTTGTCCTCCAACCGCTTGCGGTAGCGCTTGTTGGAGGATGACGCCCGGCTGATCTTGATCCTGAAGTCTCCATAGTCCAGCCAGATGCCCTCCTGCTCCAGCTTGGTGCTGGTCTTGAACAGGGCCTCCGGTCCCCTCATGGCCTTGGCGTCTGGTTTGGGTGTTGTCGATGTCATTGTTGTTCCTCTCCCTTACCCTGCAGCAGTTGGCAGGTATGTGAAGCTGCAGGCCAGCAGGGAGTGGCGGAGCGTCGGGTGCTCAGCGGCCTCCATTGTGATCGGCAGCTTGATTTCTGAGTCCTTTTCGACTGTTGGCCGCCCGTCTCCGATGGAGACAAACGGGATGTCAAACACCCAACCAGCGTTCTCCTTGACCATGGCGAAGTCCAGTGAGATGTCGTCATTGTCCCTCACTGCTTGGATCGCCTCAATTGAGTTGAAGTAGGCGGTCACAGACCCTGCCGCCACAAAGTCCCCGGCGGTGATGTCGAAGGCCCCGAGGACCCCGATTGCCTTGGCAGGTGAGACGTTGTTATTGATCGACACGCTCAGCTCTGTGAGGTAGGTGAACAGGGTGGCTGCCGTGTTTTCGTTCAGCATGCGCAGGCGGGAGAAGTCGCTGGAGCTGTTGAACGCCTCCTGGTCGGGCACGTCCGGGCGGGTCCCGGGCTTTGCGCCGGTCTGCACAGTCCGGTACTCAGCATCAATCCCGACAAACCCGAGGTCAACCATGACCTTGTCTGCCTGCGTCACAGTGATCGCCATCGTGTTGGCGACACAGCCCTTGACGTACTCGAACCCGGCAGAGCCAAGGCTGCGCTCCATCTGGTAGGATCGCTGCTTGATCAGGGCCGGGTCACTCTCGTTTTTGATCGCATGTCCGACAAACAGCTGGATGGTCTTGCCTGAACCGTTGTCAGCCAGCATGGCTCCGGGGTAGCGGTCAAGGGTCAGTCGCGTGGCTGTTACAGAGAGGACGCGGGCGAACCCGTTGTTGGCCGCCGTGGCGAACCTGGTTGCGGTCGCGTCACCCCCGATGAACAACCACTCCCCCGGGATGACCCCGAGGTCAGTGAAGTCCAGCGTGGTGGAGGTCAGGGAGGTCACCCCCGCTGTCACGTCAACCTCCACGTCGCCAGAGCCTGCCTGGGCACCGACTTTTGTGAGCTTGGCCCCGGCTGGGGGGGATGCCTCTACAGCGAGCCCGGGGGCCGTGATCGTGGTGGAGGCAGAGGCCGTGGGGACCTTCAGGCCGTTGTTCCCGGGAACCGTGAACCCTTCAGCCCAGACAAGGTCCCCGGCAGCGAAGGGCGTGCCCTGGCCGGTCGGGACGGTGTACAGGGTGCCTGATACTGCGGAGGGGAGGGCCGAAGGCTTTTCACGCCAGTCAGCGAACATGAAGCCCTGCATGAGGTCATACAGGCTCTCCTGCACAAAGTCATTCTGAAAACCCGCTGTTGCGTCCAGGTCCGTGACCACGCCCTTCTTGCGCTGCCGGGACGGGGTGATGGGGCTCCGGGCGGTGGTGGTGATCTGCGGCCCAAATTCGCCATAGCTGTTTGGCTCCATGGGATACCATGTCGGGGACGCTGGGAGGACACCCAGAGTGCCTGCCACTTCCTCCGCATAGCGGAGGCCCGTGAGGTTTGCGTCAATTTTGTTGGCCATCTTCCGCCTCCTTATTTGAGTTGATCGTACTCGAAAGTTGCTGTGACGTTAAGCTGAAACCAGGGGTCATCTGGACCGATCTCCTGGATGCCCACTCGGCGGAAGTAAACGCCAGAGGGAGAGCTGATGCCCTCAAAGGCGTCCCGGGCGATGATGCCAAGGTTTTCAGCCATCGTTATGGACTGGTCAGAGGACATCGGAGTGAACACCTGGACAGTCAGGAGACCGGCCCGGGAGAAGCGCCGCCCCCCCGGCTGGCCGAATGTGCGCTGGCCCCCGGCTGGTGGGTTGTGGGAGATGCTGATCCTTGCCCAGGGGCGGTCAGAGCGGGGACCGTTGAGCGGGTCCTCCTCAGTCGCGTCCCAGATGACGAGGGGGGCCGCCGCAGAACCGGCAGCCGCAGGGGCTCCGGCCAGCCAGGCGTCCCGGAACAGCGTGAGCATCTCATCACGGGCGTTGGGTGTGGTGACAGACATTAGCGTCGAACCTGGAGCTGGTGGAGGACCTGCTGGCCGTTTGGGTCGATGGTCTGGACCTGGACGATTGACCAGCCCTCATCATCATCATCTGCCCCGTCGCGGTAGAGCCGGTCACGCAGTTGGGGAGCGCCAGCGAGTTCACCGCCGGAGATGAACACGAGCTTGTCCCCGGTCTGGATGTTGGTTCCCGGCATGTACTGCTCGCCTGCCTGCCCCATGTCCCCGAAGTTCAGGAACACAGCGTTGAGCGGAATGTCGTTGGTGGAGGGCTCGCCCCGCCGCCAGGGCTTGGCGGTGTCAGCCAGCTCAGCGTCCTGGAAGCGGCGCAGCACAGACGGGGCTCCGAACTTCGCAATCAGCCTCGTGGCGAGCAGGATGGCGCTGTCATACTGGGCCATGTTACGTCCTCACCGCAGTGATGCCAGATCGGACAAGCCCAGCGGCAATCAGGAGCCGGTCAACAGCCGGGTACTCCGGGAAGTTGTAGCCACCTTCATACACAACCTGTTCCTTCAGCGGCCCCACTGCCTCTAATTTGGACGATACAGACCGCCCGGTTGTGTCCCGGGTAGGGTCGGCCATCAGGGGCTGGGTCAGTGCCCTCTGCGCCAGCTCCGCCACGGCCTGCCTGACGGCCTGGTGGACGCCCGTCACGAGGTATCCGTTGCGGTCATAGAGGTCCCGGCGGGGGTGCTCTGTGGTCTGGTCGCGGGTGCGGCGCTCCCCGGCGAAGGTCCACCGCTTGTCAAGGAAGTCGGTGGCCCTGACAATGGCTGCCTGGAGGTTCACGTCAGTGGCTGTGGGCGCTGAGAGGTCCACCCCCCGGTCGGCATGGTACGCACGCACAAAGACAAGGTCAGCGTAGGCGTTTGCCCCGCTGACCGTGCCGTTGTCGTCTTGTACCGTGAAGGTCATCGTGCGTTACTTCCCCTTGCCGCCCTTGCGCTTGCCATAACCGCTCATCTTGCCGCCCTTCATCTTGGGCCGTTCAGTCTGCCTTGGCATGCGGGTTCTCCCTCACAAAGTGCGGCGCAGCCGCGTTCACCTGGGCGCGCGTGACGTCAGACCGGCCCATGGCGTTCTCAACGGCTGCCATCTTGGGCTGGCCGCCAAGGGTCCAGAGCTCATCGTCACCGTGGTCCAGGGTCCTCAGAGCCCGGAGGATCGGGGCTTGTCCGTCCCCGCCACCAGCCGGTCCTGGTTCCTCTCCCCCCAGCTCGGGGTCAGCATCGCTGCCGCCGTCAGTGGGGTGCGGGGGCTCTGTCGGCTGTTCACCACCTCCGCCCTCATCGTCAGCGGCCCCGCCCGGGTGTTCATCCCCTTGGGGGTTTTCATCGGGGTCAGTTTCAGGTACATCGCCACTCTCTTCCAGTGCTGCCCGCGCCGCGTCCAGCTCAAGGCTGGGGTCGGGATATGCCTGCCAGTTCCGCAGGAGGAACTTGCTCAGGTTGTCAACGTCCCGGCTGGGTCCCTCCAGTGTGATTGAACCGTCAACAAACTCGTACCGGGAACCCCCAGCCTGTAGGGTGACGGTCTTGCCGTCATTGTCCCCCACCAGGCTGAGCCTCCGCTCAATAATTCCCATTCTGTGGTCCTCCTCAGTATCGCGTGTCAGGCGATGGTTTCATGTATGACAGTGCCTGAGATGACGGTGATGTCAGCATCCGCGTTCCAGGTTGCGGCGAGGCCCCGGTTGGCGTCAAAGTAACCGTCAGGCACGTCCTGGCCTGCGGCCCGGCAGAGCGCGCTGGCGCGGTTCCGAATGAGGGCTGCGCTGGTGTAGGTGGCGTCATCAATTGCGACAATGACGGCGCGGATGTTGTTGATGAAGGTCTTGCCGGGGGAGGTGGTCCGCTCGACAAGGTGTGCGACTATGGCCATGGGGTCTCTCCTGATGTTGTATCAAAGCACCCGCGCCTCTGTGGAGGGCGGGTGCTCAGTTGAAGTAGGGCCACCGCCTCAGTTGGTGATGCCGTCTGCTGACGCAAGTCCCTTCTCGCTGAACAGCGCCATCCCGGAGTACCACTTGATGCGCGTGATGCTCTCATCTTTGGTCTCGCTCTCGCCCACCGGAACCACCTGGATGCCAGCAGCATCCTGGGCAGTCAGACCGGCGATGCCGTGCATGCGTGAGCCATCGTCAAGGGTACCAGCAAAGATGGATGTCTTGACACCTCCGCCCGTTCCCTTTGTCTGGGTGGTTGGAATCCAGTCATTCTTAAAGATGCCCACGCCACGGTAGCCAGGGACCTCGCGGCCCGAGGGGAGCGTGACAACATCACTGATGGAGGCCCCGCCCAAGCCGCGCAGCAGCGCCATGTAGCTGCGGAGCGTCCGGGCGTGCATCATGTAATAGTCCACCTGCCCGTCCTTGTCGGTCACGAGGTCCATGAGCTCATCCAGCACCGCAAAGTCCAGAGCCTTCCCGTTGGCACCGGTGGTGGCCATCTGGGAGGCGTCAACGAGGTTGATGAGGCCATCGAACTCGTTGCTGGAGCCGGTGCCGTTGACAAACATGTCCTGGTACTTGCGCCCAACCGACTTCGCCTTGGACGCAATCTGCACGGCCTGCTGGTCGTTGCCGTCCCCGGATCGGGTTGCCTGGATCAGGCCGTTGACTTCCGCATCACCGATGATCGTGGTGAGGGTGGAGGTGACGTGGGTGAAGGTCGCGGCAGCCTTGGCTGTGATTGTCCCACCGACACCAAGCACCTGGACGTCACCAAGGACGTTTTCACGGTTGTAGGCGAGGGCGTTGCCGCTGATGCCGTCAAACGGCAGGATGTCAAAGAAGGGATTGACGGTGATGATGTTTTCGATGACGCCCGCAACCAGCTCATCCTGAGCGAGTTTGGCGGACTCAGAAAGGGTAACAGAAGCCATTGTCCATTCCTCCAAGAGTGTTTCAAAAGAGCCTGAATGCGCATCGCACGCGGGCCTCCTGGATCGCCCTGGAGGGGTGTGGCCTGGTCGCAGACGGTAAACGACAATTGGCGGGACGTCAAGCCCAGACAGAAAAAGGCCCGGCGGGGGAGCCGGGCCTAGTTGTTGAGGCGCAGTGTACCCTGAGCAACAGGGAAGTCCTAGCAATACCCCGGAGCGGTCCCCGGGGGAAGCCCGAAGGCTTGGGGGTCAGGCGTTGTAGCTCGCGCGGCAGAGGACCTCACCGGTGGCCAGCCACTCCCGCGCATCGGCCTCGCTGCTGGCGTGGTCTCCGAACTCCTGCGTGCGCGCCCGGCCCTCGTACCCTACCCAGTTGCCGTAGATGTTCTGCTTGATGCGGCGCTTTGCCATGTCGTGCTCCATTTCTAGGTTGACCCCCGGCTCCGAGCCAGGGGTGGTTGGATCAGGCTGCGGCTTCCGTGGTACGCTCCAGCAGCGCGGCAATCCGGTTGAGGTCACCAACGTCACCCCAAGTGATCTTGTCGGGGCTGGTCTCGAAGTTGTCCGCGCTCAGGGCCGTCAAGTGCACCAGCATCGCGTCAATCTTAGCTTTGGCGGTGATGAAGGCTTCAAGGGAAGTGGCGGGTGTGGTGGTCATTGTAGTTCTCCATTTCTGAGGGCCAGTCCGTCTGGCCTTACCCCCTACCTAACGATGGGGCGGGGATAAGTAAAGGGCCGGACAACAAAAAAGTTGCCCGGCCCCCAAACTTTCTTACGTCACTTGGCGCGTGCAGCGAGCCCGGCCCTGATCTTGTCAATCGGGGACGTGGCGGCAGCGCCGGGCACAATCACCTTCCCGGTCTTGCCAGGGACAGACCCAACGCCACTCTTGGCCTCACTCTTGAACAGCGGGGCGAACTTCTCCTGGCCCTTCATCTCCCGCACAAGCTCCCGGAGGGTCATTGGCTGGCCTGTCCCGCCACTGATCCGGGGGTCCCCGTCGCTGTCAACAACAACTGCGATGAACTCCCCATCCTGCTCCATCACCTTGACCTGGTTCTGGACAAAGGGCATCGCCAGGTCCACAAGGCCGTTCTCAGCGGCCAGGGCAGCGCTCGCGCCGGAGGTCACCAGGTACTTGTGGACAGTTCCCCGGAGGGCGTCTGACACTTTGCGCTCGCCCTCCAGCGCCTTGTCGTTGGCCGCCTTCATCTCAACGCGGACCTTGTCCACGTTAATCTTGCCCTCCTTGCCGGCAGCGGCAGCTGTCTCCAGCTCCTCCATCCGGGCCTTGATCTTCTCCTTGATCGTGGGGAGGTCCTCCCCGTAGTCCTCCCAGCCGGAGAGGTCAACTGTGCCCCGCTTGGCCAGGTCCTTGTTCTCGCCCCTGATCTTGGTGTTGGCCTGGAACAGGCCGGTGATTGCGTCTGCCACAGCCCGCATTGACTCGGGTATCTGGTATGTGCCCTCTGCCCCGTCCACCGGCTGATAGACTGCCCGGAGGTTCTCTGGGATTGCCTTGAAGCCTTCGCTGTCCAGATCGTGCTTTAGAATGGTCATGATTCATATCTCCTGTGAATCGCTCACCCCGGGGTCGCCCTGGGTGGAGTTGGTGCCCCAGCATTGTAGCCCAAGGGGAGGCGCGGGGCAAGCCTCCCAGTGGTGTGTCACAGAACCTTCAGAATGCGGGCCAAGATGGTGGTCGCCCCCCGGAGGAACTCCACTGTGGTGCGGTGGTTGCCGTCCCCGATGATGTAGCCACCGTCCACCTCAATGAACAGTGGCGGGATGTCCCCAAGCTCCCCCGCCCTGGCAATCCCCAGCAGCGCCTCCGGCCCCACCTCGGGCTGGTTGGTGTAAACCCGGGAAAGGTCCACCATGCGCGTCGGGAGCTGTGTGCGCCCGTTGCGGGCGTCAACGAGGGTGTCAAATGGTATGTTCAACAAGGGCCTCTGCATCAGCCGGGACGCCTCTGGGATGGGACTGACCACCGCCCCAGCAATCGTTGGGTGGGGCGGGAGGTCCTGGATGGCCTGGACCAGGGAGGCTGGAGCCCGGGAGGGACGGACAAGGTTGTCCAGCTCGCTCAGCGTGCGCGTGCGTCCGCCAACGTCCACAAACTGGTCCAGCCTCACGTCTCCGCTGCGGAACAGCTCCGCCCGGGAGGGGCCCAGGGTCGCGTCCTGGAACTCGTTGGCCTGCCGCCCCATCCACTCCTCATAGGTGGTGGAGGCCGGGACCGTGCCGATGTTCTCATCTCCCCACTTGTCGCGGATGCGTCTGACCTCTGCGTTGCGCTGCTGCGCGTCCATCTCCCTCCATGCCTCGGGGTCAGCGTCCCGGGCCTCCCGCCGGAAGTCCTTTTCACGCTGTTCCCGGGTCCGGTCATCGGACACAAAGGGCCGGTCACCAATCAGCATGTCCGGGGACAGCATTGCGATCATGAGCGAGCGGCAGTTGGGGTGCCCAGGGGGCCGGGCCTCCGGGGGGTCAAGCAGCTTGGTGCCGGGCGGTATCTCGCGCCCCGGGTTCACGGCAATCGCCCCGTCCCGGGCCTGGCAGATCGGGCTGGTGCGCCCGTCCAGGGTCGCGGTCCAGCGGAGCCCCCAGATGATGTCCTGGTTGGCGTCCCAGACCTCGCTGCGGGCAGCGTTTGAGACGTGGTTCACAGCCGTCCGGGCGATGGTCTCCGCCTCGCGCCGGGTTGTGGCCAGGATGCCGTCCGCAAAGCCATTGGCCCGGGTGCCTGCTATCCTCCGCACAATGTCGTCCAGCGTCTCCCCGTTGGCCACCCCGAGGCGCACAGCCTGGTCCAGGCGTGCGCGGTCCCCGTCCTTGAGGTGCTTGAACCAGTCAGTGAGGCGCTTGCCCTGCATCGGGCTCCCAGTGGCGGCAGCCCGGAGGCGCTCCAGCGGCAGGGCTGTGGTGCTCATTTCGACTGGGATTGAGTCCGATATGATCTGTTGTTCCCATGCCGCTTCAGCAGCCGCCAGCGCTTCCATTTCCCCCTGTGTGTCCTGAGCGAGTGAGTCAATCATAGCCCTCCTGTTGTCCCGGACTTCCTTCAACAGGGCGTTGAGCCTCCGGTTGGTTGCGCCGCCCTCCATCGCAGCCCCGAGGCGGCCCCGGAGTGTCGCCACCAGGTCCGCGTCCGCCTGCTCCAGCAAGTCCAGCATCTGGCGGCGCTGCACATCAGAGTAGCGCCGGAGCGCCACCTGGTGCCGGAGGGCAGCGTCAAAGAGGTCCTGGTTGGCGGTCATTGCGCGTCAGGATCGGCTGGTGGCTCGCCGGGGGCAGGGTCCGGGGCTCCCGGGTCCAGGTCGAGCCTGGCCGCAGCATCCATCATCTCCTTGTTCTCTGCCTCCAGCAGCACAGCGTCCTCCTCCAGGTCATAGTCATCGGACAGCCAGCCCCGGCGAGTCATCTCATTAATCACCGTCTTGCGGCTGATCTCACGGCGCGTGCGGGCGCTCTCAATCGCGCTCCACCCTGCCTCATCCGGGTCGTTCAGCCCGAAGTCTACATTCATCTCCACGCTGGGGCCGCCGTCCTTGAGCCCTGCCCAGTCGGACATAGCGGCCAGCGCCTGCTCCAGGGCGTCCTTGAACACCAGAGTAGTGGCCTGGAGCTGGCTGAGGGCCTCCGCACTATCAAGCGCCCGGACGGTGGCCTTGAGGTCCCCGGGCGTGTCCTTCAGGAACTGGGCCCCGTATGAGGCCATCAGCTCCTCAAGGTGCTTGAGCTTGTCCTCGCCCACGTTGATCGCTGCGCCGGTGTGCTCCACATAATAGAACTTGCCGCGCTCTGACCGGGTTGCCAATATCTGGTTGGGGCCAAGCCGCATCAGGCCCCCCTCGCCTGCCTCATTCTGGTCAACACCACTCATCGCCAGCATCGGGAAGCAGGCCACGCTGATGATGTTGTTGAGGTCCGCGTCCAGCTGCCAGTGCCGCACGTTCATGTAGGCGAGGTCCAGGAGCAGGGGCTTGGCGAGCCCGAGGCCGTCCCGGTTGGTGTAGAACGTCACCAGCGGGATGTAGTCCAGGTCTGTCGCGTACTCCTCCACCTTCACCCACTTCTCCTTGGTGCTGCCCTTCTCCCGCAGCTCCCAGACCTGGGCCAGCCCGGGCTCAAGGACGCGGATGCGCTCCTGGAGGACCTCGGAGAAGCCCACCCGGACCAGCTCTGACTCACTGATGCGCACGTGCTCAAGGACCTCGCGCCCGTTGACCGTGGTCCCGGACATGAAAATGACTGATTCAGGCGGGATGTGCACCAGGTAGGGCCTGATGTTGTTCTCCTTGTCGTCAGCCAGGGAGCGGTTCCCCTCATCCCTCCTCGGCATGTCGATGAGGACGTGGCTCAGGCCCTTGGCGAGGCCGTCCCGGAACCAGCGCCGGGCGAACACGTCCAGGCTGTTGCCCTGCAGGTCGATGTCCTCTGACCACTCCTTGTGTTGCGGTAGGGCGTCATCGACCAGCTGGACCGGATCGGAGAAGGGCTTGCCTGACAGCATGTCCAGTGTAATCTCTGTCATGTTCAGCAGCACAGCCCCGCCCAGGCGGCGTTCCCAGCTGGGCTCGCTCTCCTCCTGGTGCTTGGGCATCATTACCGTGCCTGCCTGCCTCATGACCTCTGTACCCCCGAGGAGGCTGTCAATCAGGTGCCACCGGGGGGCCATCTTCGCATAGGCGGCAGAGGGGGTTGCGGGGGTTGCGTCTTTGTCGGCCATCACTGGACCCTCCGGTGAAATGTGAGGTCCTGTCGCCTGACGCGGTATCGCGTTTCATCGGCAATATGGTCCTCTGCTTCAGTGTCAATATCGTCCATGTCCCGGTCAAGGCGGGAGAGGTTGGGCACCGTCATCTGGAACTGCTGACAGCGGTCGCACACGAACATCCCAGGCTTGGTGCGGACCAACTCACCGTCATCGGGCCGCGCGCTGGACATCATCTGTCTCATGACCTCCCAGCCGTTCTTGCGGCTGCCCGGCCCCTTGTTCGCCTGCTCCCAGGTGACGCCCTTGTCGCGCATTATGCTCTCAGCCGTGGGGCCTGAATCATTGGTGTAGATGTTGTGGTCAGCGGGCCCAGGGCGGACGCGGCCAATGAGCCCAGCATCCTCCTCTCGGTCCTTGATCCCCTGCGCCACAGCGTCCGGCATCATCTTGACGCCCTCGTTGCGCTTGCCCGTCCAGCCGTACCACTCCATGAAGCGGATCAGGTCACCACGAATGGGCCCAAGCAACCGGCCCTCCCACTCAATCGGCTCGCCGTTGCTCTCCAGCCACCAGCCAACAGAGAAGGGCGTGGAGCTGCCCCAGTCAAGGCTCCGGTCGATGCGCCAACCCCGGGGGATGAGCCGGGCAGAGAAGTTGGGGAGGACGTTGGTGTGGCGGTCCCAGACGTCATCGAACATGCCCCCGGCGACAATGTCCCAGGAGCCGTGGAGCCACGCCTTCAGCTCTGCGTCGTTGCGTGCGGCAGCGCGAATGCGGCTGATGTAGTTGGGGTCGCTGTCCAGCAGTATCTTGTTTTCATAGATGGTGCCGTGGATCGCCATGCGCGGGGGCTCCACCTCCCCATCCGAGGATCGGGCATTGAGGATCGGGCGGCCCCGCATCAGCGGCAGCTGATAACGCTCCTTGACCCAGTTGTGGCCCACGCCGTAGGGGTTGGTGGTGGATCTGACGCGGGCGCGCTCTGCCACCGCCGGGTGGGTGGACCGGCAGCATGATTGCATGATCGTGAAGCACTCCGAGGTGGCCCAGGTCGTCAGTTCCTCAAAACCGATCCAGGGATAGGCGTGGCCGTGGTATGCGTTGTAATCGTCTGGACGCCTCATGTGGCGGAGCAGGAGCTGCTCCCCTCCCGGCCAGGTCCAGGTGCTGGTGGCCTCGTTGAACTTGGGGGTGTTCCGCATCCTGCTGAACCACTTCTTGGACTTGCTGATCACGTCAGCCAGCTCGGGGTAGGACTTGCGGAACAGGATGCCCCGCCACTCTGCCCCGAACCCCTGCCCCGTATCCATGGCGAAGTCCATCAAGAGCGCATCAGTCTTGCCCGGCCCCCGGGTCCCCTCATAGAGGACCTCAAACAGCGGACACCGCAGAAACGAGGTCTGCGAACCGGCCTGGGGGGCCCAGACAATGGGGACGTCAAGGGGCATCAGTGAAGGCTCTGCCTCATGTCGCTCATCAGCTCGCGGTACAGCTCGCGTGCCTCTGTGGCGATGTCTGTGCTGTTGAACTGGTCCCCGTAGGACTGGCCCAGATACTCTGCCAGAGCGCCCCCGGCAGCCAGGACGGCCTGGCCGGTGCGGCCCTCCTCCCCCTGGTCGTTGACCATAGTCACGGCCAGCAGGGCTGGCTTGATCCTGGACCGGAGGCGGACCTCAAGGAAGCGGGTGCTGTCCGGGCGCTCCATGAGCTTGACTTCAAGGTTCTGTATCATGGTGCCGTCTCCGGGGTTGTGAACACGTTATGGGTGAGGCTCACAGGGCCGAAGGTGAACACGCCCAGGTGCCAGGTCCACGTTGCCTCCCAGACATACCCCAGCGGATCGGACAGGCAGGGCTCCGCCCATGGTATCTCCCACGAGACGGGGGCCTCCTGGACGTCATAGCGGAACGGTCCACCCTGGTCCACGCAGGGCCGCCCGAGGTTGTGGCCGGGCGTCAGGGGGCGGACCTTCTCCAGGTAGCTGATCCGGGGGCGGGGCAGGTTCAGGGCGTCCCCCGGGAATGAGCGGAACAGGATGACCTGCTGGCCGGTGATCTCAACCACGCTCGGGTTGTATGCGAGGCGGGTTGCGGGGAGGACCTGCGCAGCCAGGTAGAATGCGCAGAACACAGCAAGGATCATCCAGGGCCGGGAGTTGACCAGCTTCTTTGTCACTACAACCGCACTCTCTGTTACCTTCCCAACCATTGGGTTGTTGACTCCTTGACCCAGGACAGGGCCTGATCTCCGAAGAACCAAAGGCCAGCGATGATCGGCGCGACCTTCAGGCACATCCCGCCCAACCAGGCGGTCATCTCAACACTCTTGGCGAACTTCCTCAGCAGGTTGTCAAGGCGCTCATCCTCCGGGGACCGCATCGCCCCGGTGCCCTCCAGGGCGATGATGCGGGCTTCAAGCCTCTTGAGGTAGTCATCCGGCTCTGCCAACTTCAGTCCCCGCCCCCTTGGTCACTCGGGGGAGCGGCAGCCTCAGCAAGGTACTCCTCCACTGTCATCTTCTGGGGCACCAGCAGGACGCCTCCACTGATCTCAGCATTCAGCTTGATGTTGTCGCGGAAGCGCTCGGGCCGGTGTGCCTTGGCGAGGGTGATTGCCAGCTGGTCGCTGAACTTGCGGATTTCGCCAACCCTCTCCCCCTGATAGAACACCGGCTCATTGTATCCGTCAATCGCGCGGCGGGCCATCTCTGTCTCAAGCCGGTCTGCGAACAGCTCAAGGCTGTTCTCCCAGAGGTCGCGCCACTGGGGCTCCCCGAGCTTGTCAAACTCCTTGAGGCGCTCACCAACCCAGGCTCCCCGGAAGCCGTACGCCTCGCAGCTGGCGTACTTCACGCCGGTCTGCTCCACCAGCGCGCAGATGGCCTTGAACACGTCCCAGGTGAGGCGCGTGGGCCGCCCGATCCCTGAGCGCTGCTGGGGGGTAAGTGGTTTGTTGTTGTCAGTCATTCGGCCTGAACTCCCGTCCGCGCCAAGATAGACGCAAAACCGGGTTTAGACAATCCCCAGCCCAGGGAGCACAGCGGGCGTCTTAGCTTTCTTACCTTCGCCACCTTGCCCAGGCGCAAGTCGTTCCGCATAAGCCATTGACAGACATGCAAGAACTTAACTTACTTAACTTTCTTAACTTAATTAAGGGAGGGCAGT
>Ga0306872_100347_pt1 | contig 18902 bp, 19 predicted proteins | sample AntRauMeHopE1498_FD_190455 | JGI IMG/M metagenome (GOLD analysis project Ga0306872, IMG submission 190455) | Saline lake microbial communities from Rauer Islands, Antarctica - Metagenome Hop E1 #498 (v2) (version 2) | ecosystem: Environmental > Aquatic > Non-marine Saline and Alkaline > Saline ...
GAGAGGCTATCAAGAGGTTATAACCCCACATATTGGGAATCTTGAACTGTATAAGATGTCTGGTCACTACCCCTATTACGCCGATTCTCAGTATAATCCCATTGTAGTAGATAATGAGGAATACTTATTGAAACCGATGAACTGTCCGCATCATCATAGAATTTACGCTAATTCTATGCATTCGTACAGAGATTTACCGGTAAGGCTAGCCGAATTTGGCTCTGTTTACAGATACGAACAGTCTGGCGAATTAAATGGCTTATCTAGAGTACGCGGCTTTACCCAAGACGATGCGCATATTTATTGCACACACGGGCAGTTAAAAGATGAGATTAAGTCTACAATTGAGTTAACCCAGATGGTATTCAAGACCTTTGATATGCCTGTAGATATTCGATTATCATTCCGAGATGATGATTCTAAAAAATATGGTGGTGATATTAAGCTTTGGGATTTAGCCCAAACTGAAATCAAAGAAGTGGTTGACGAAATGGGGCTTAATTATAAAATTGCACCAGGTGAGGCCAGTTTTTATGGTCCAAAAATTGACTTTATAATTAGAGATGCAATTGGTAGAAAATGGCAATTAGGAACAGTACAGGTAGATTATGTAATGCCAGAGCGTTTTGATCTAACCTATATTGGCTCAGATAATGCGAAACACCGTCCGGTAATAATTCACAGAGCACCCTTTGGTAGTATGGAACGCTTTACATCTATATTAATTGAACATTTTGCAGGAGATTTCCCACTTTGGTTATCGCCCACTCAATTAAGTATATTACCTATCTCAGAAGACTTTAATGATTTCGCACAAGAGCTAGCTAAGCAATTGCAAGAACAAGGAGTTCGTGTTCACACAGACTATAGAAACGAGCAAATTGGAGCAAAAATTAAAGAGGCTGAACAAGCAAAAATTCCTTTTATGGCCATTATTGGTGCTAAAGAAGTGGAAGCTAATGCAGTAGCGTTACGCAGACATAAAAAAGGAAACATTGGAAGTTTAGAAATTAATGATTTTGTAGCTAAATTATTAGAACAAATTAAATCAAAAAGTTTGGTAGATTTTTATCAAACAGAATCACCAAGTAACTAAAGAAAAAATACCATCGCAAAGAGTAGAAAACCCTTCAGAAGGCCGGTTGTTGACCCAAACAAACCGAAAGTAAATCGGGAAATTAGAGCATCAGAAATACGACTAATAACCCCCGATGGTGGTCATGACCTGACTACCGTTGAACGAGGCATTGAAATTGCAGAGGCGCAAGGTCTAGATCTTGTTGAGATTTCTCCTAATGCAAAGCCACCCGTTTGTAAAGTAATTGACTTCGGGAAGTTCATGTATGAGCGTAAGAAAAAGGAAAAAGAAGCCAAGAAAAAACAGCATTTAACAACAATCAAAGAATTGCGGTTCAGACCACGTACCGACGATCATGATTTTGAATTTAAATTGCGACATGCTAGAACATTCCTAACTGCTGGCGATAAAGTTAAGTGTACTGTTCAGTTTAGAGGTAGAGATATGCTCTATACTGAAAATGGCAGTACCCTTTTAATGAAACTGGCAGAAGAACTTTCTGATATCAGTAAAATTGATTCTAAGCCTACAATGGAAGGCCGCAGAATGATCATGATGCTTACACCGAAGTAATTCAAAATAAATTGCTTTTATCTTGAATTAATCAAGTAATTAACAATTTGTAGCATTATATTGTCAGGCTGTTGTACTAATCATAACAACATCTTCATTATGCCTAAACAAAAAACAAACAGTAGCGCCAAAAAACGTTTCAAATTGACTGCCTCTGGCAAGATTAAACGTAAAAAAGCGTTCAAAAGTCACATTCTGACCAAGAAATCTCGCAAAACTAAGCGTAACCTTGGTAAGACTACCGTGATTTCCGCAGCCGATAAAGGCCGCGTATTACGTCAGTTAAATCTAGCTTAATTGCTTTTTTTACTGCATCAAACTATTTCATATTAACATTATAACGTTCAAAAAATGCCACGCTCAGTAAATCACGTGGCTTCCCGTCGCCGTCGCAAAAAGATTCTAAATCTTGCGAAAGGTTACTGGGGGAGCAGAAAAAACGTTTGGACCATTGCGAAAAACGCGGTTGAAAAAGGCCTTACTTACGCCTACAGAGACCGTAAAAATCGCAAGCGCATGTTTCGCAGGTTATGGATTACCCGTATCAACGCTGCAGCACGTATCAATGGAACAACTTACTCACGTCTTATTAACGCCATGTCTCAAAAAGAAATGAGTGTTAACCGCAAAATGCTAGCCGATATTGCGGTACACGATGCGGATACATTTAAGGCGATTGTGGAACAAGCATTAGCATAATATTGTTTCGCTCTTAGACTATTAGGCAAATCTTGGAACTCCTCGATTTGCCTTTTTTTTATCAAATAGTTACCCTTTTTTAGATTCACCTTTCTACTATATGCAAGATCAAATACTAGCCGTAAAGCAAGCTGCAGCTTCTTTCGAGGTACAAAATGAAGAGCAATTAGAAGCCTATAGACTTCGTTTCCTTTCTAGAAATGGTGAAGTTGGTGCCATGTTTAAACTCATGAAAGACTTCCAGCCAGACGAACGTAAAGCAGCTGGCCAATTAATGAATGAAGTAAAGGTCTTTGTTGAAGAACGTTTCAAAAGCTTAGAACAAGTTTCTCATTCTAACTCAGCTACCTCAACTAGTAGCTTAGATGATCCCACATTAATTGTTAGTCCCCAAGCTCGCGGTGGACTGCATCCGCTAACTACGATGTTAGATGAGATTAAAAAAATATTTTTCCGCCTTGGCTTTACCGTTTCTGATGGGCCTGAATTAGAAGATGATTTCCATAACTTTACCGCATTAAATTTCCCTCCAGAACACCCTGCACGTGATGAACAGGATACTTTCTTTGTAAAAAAATCGGAAGAAAAAGACGAGTTAGATTTAGTTCTTAGAACACACACATCTCCGGTTCAAATTAGACAAATGCTTAAGCAAGAGCCGCCAATTCGCTCTATTATGCCCGGACGAGTTTACCGAAATGAAGCTGTTACTTACAAATCATATTTTTTATTCCACCAAGTTGAAGGCTTATACATAGATAAAGGCGTTAGTATGGCTGAACTTAAAGAAACCTTAATAACCTTCGCTAAAATGATGTATGGTTCTTCGGTAAAATATCGAATGCGCCCTTCTTTCTTCCCGTTTACCGAACCTTCCTTAGAAATGGATATTTGGTGGGAACAAGCTAAAGGTGGCGGCCGTTGGTTAGAAATATTAGGCGCTGGTATGGTAGATCCTAATGTATTGAAATCGGTTGATTTAGACCCCGAAATTTATTCAGGCTTCGCCTTTGGAATGGGTATAGAACGCTCTGCTATGCTGCACTATGGCATAGATGATATCAGGCTGTTTTATGATAACGACTTGCGTTTCTTAAGCCAGTTCAATTAATCCATTCCCCATTCAAAATCTGACTGAAAAGCATTTTAGCATTATAATATTATGAAAATTTCTCATACCTGGCTTTCCCAATTCATAAAACTTGACGCCTACACCAAAGATCAAATTTCTGAGCATTTAACCTTATTAGGCTTAGAAATTGACTCTATGGAAGAAGTAGGTAATACACTGGATGGCGTAGTTGTTGGCCTTATTGAAGATGTAAGCCAACATCCAAATGCTGATAAACTTCAGCTTTGTCAGGTTAACATAGGAACGGAAAGAGTTCAGATAGTTTGTGGTGCAACCAATGTTGCAGTTGGCCAAAAAGTGCCCGTTGCAACTGTAGGAACTATCCTTCCAACAACAGATGGCTCTGTCTTTAAAATTAAAAAAGGGAAACTTCGTGGTGAAGTTTCAATGGGCATGATTTGCGCAGAGGATGAACTTGGTTTAGGTTCTAACCATGATGGAATTATGGTTTTTAACGATTCTGAAAACAAATTAGAAGTCGGAACATCTATTTTAAATGTTGTTGAAAGCTGGAATGATACGGTTTATGATATTGAGTTAACTCCAAATAGACCAGATGCCGCTTGCCATTTTGGTGTAGCAAGAGACCTAAGCACTAAATTTGATGTTGACTTAACTGAGATAGCGAAGAACTCACTTTGGGATAATATTAAAGTAGTATCAAGTACATCTGAGGCATCTCCTAGTGTTACCATAGAAAACGAGTCTTTGTGCAATAGGTATGTAGCCATTGAAATTGATAGCGTAACTATTGGCGACTCACCAAAATGGCTAAAGAACTATTTAGACGCTGTAGGGCTACGTTCGATAAATAATGTAGTAGATGCTACCAATTACGTAATGCTAAGTTACGGCCAGCCCATGCACGCCTTTGATTTAGCTAAACTTGGTAATGAGATAATTTCGGTGAAAACCTTTAGTGATTCACAGAAATTTGTGACTTTAGACGATGTTGAAAGGTCGGTACCTGCTGGCTCGCTCTTTATTTGTGATGGGAATGGCCCTGTTGCACTAGCCGGTGTAATGGGCGGACAAAATTCGGAAGTTGATTCTACTACCAAAAAAATACTGTTAGAATCTGCTTACTTCGATCCTATTTCTGTGAGAAAAACCGCCAAAGCATTAAGTCTACAAACCGATTCTTCCTACCGCTTTGAAAGAGGTATTGATCCTAACGGCAGTTTAGAAGCGGCCAAAAAGTGTGCCGAGTTAATAGTTGAAATCGCTGGTGGGAAGATTGTTGGCTCCATTTTAGATTTATATCCTGCCAAACATTCGCCAATAACAGTAAAATTTCGCCCTGGTTTTTGTACAAAAACTTTAGGGGTTACAATTGAAACTGCTGAAATGGTAAGAATATTTGAGCGATTAGCATTTGACGTCAAATCTATAGAAGATTACTTATTGGTTACGGTACCAACCTTTAGACCAGATATCGAAAGAGAAATTGATCTGGTTGAAGAAATTATTCGTGTTTACGATATAAATGCCATTCCAACACCAACTTTAGCGCCTTATGTTCGCCCTGAAGCCATGCCAATGTTTGAATTGGTTAAAGAGCGAATTAAACAATTGGCTGTTTCTTTAGGTTTTCAAGAGATCTACACCAATTCCCTACTAGCTGAAAGCAGCAATGATGATGAGTTAAATAGAATCAAGACGCTTAATCCACTTTCTTCAGAAATGAGTGTTTTACGAGATAATTTAACTTCTGGGATGTTGCGTTCTGTTGCTCATAACTACAATAGAAGTGCTATTGGCATGAGGTTTTTTGAGATGGGAAATGTTTTTTCTGCATGTGAAGCAGAAAAAGGTAGTTTTCATCCTGGTGTTAAAGAAGAAAGCTATGTACAGCTTTCAATTAGTGGGCTCAAAAATGCTGCAAGCTGGCGTGAAAAAGAAAGTGAGTTCGATTTCTTTACCCTAAAGGAAGCTTGTCTATCACTGCTTTCAGGTCTTGGGATAAATGAATTTTCCATTAAAGAAGAGACCATAGATGGTGCTTTAACTCTGAGTTATAGGCGTAATGAACTCGCAAGACTCTATGCTATTGAAAACGATGAGCTTAAAAAGTGGAAGATTAAAAGACCCGTTTACACAGCAAGTTTTTCGCTTACAGCACTTATTGAAAATGCTAATTTATCATATAAATACAAGCCAATATCTAAATTCCCACCTGTTGAGTTTGATATGGCCTTTATTATGGACAAAAGCTTGTCTGCTGGCGAGGTTGCTGCTACAATACGAGCCACAGTAAAAGATAAATTGGCTGATCTGCAAATTTTTGATATCTATGAAGGAGAAAAAATGGCTAGTGGAAAAAAAAGTGTAGCTTTCAGGTTACAACTCCAAGCCGACAGTACCCTATCTTCAAAGGATATTGAACAAGTAATTAAGAAAGTAGCGAATAAGCTTAGAGCTGATTTTTCTGCTGAATTACGCGACGAGTAAACCTTCTTTAATTGAACAGAATCTACCTGATATTCGATGAAAAGTCCTCAAAACGACAAACTAAATGAACATTTAAGCATTATTTCTACTCGCTTTGATCAACAAAAAGCAGAGCTTAGGATGCTTAGATCTGAGAATAAAAAACTCAAGATCCAGTTGGAAGAAATTCGTCTAGGACAATCAGATATATTCTCACATCTTGCAGATGCGGAGCGAATAAAGCTAAAGCAACAGGTAAATGGCTTAATTGCTGTAATCGATAACCATTTAGAAAAATAGCCTAATGAAATCGATACAAGTGCAAATTGGGGATGTAAAATTCCCGATGAAGGTTCAAGAAGAAGAAGTAGATACGGTAATAACGATTGCCGAATACGTAAACAAAAAAGTATCTGAGAGTCGAATTCAGCTCAAAACGATGCAAGAGAATATGATATTGATTCATGCCTCTCTTTCTATTGCTGAAGAGTTATTTGAACTTAAAAGGAAACTACCAGAAGAGCGCTATATAGAAGATAGAACGCTTGAACGGGTTAATACAAAATTAGAAACACTTATTGAAAAGCTAGATGGCTGAATTTATAAACGTACTTTTTATTGGCGACATTGTAGGAGAACCTGGAATTCAACTTGTTGAGAGTGATTTAGCAAAGTTAGTAGCTGAGCATGAAATCAATTTTGTGATTGCTAATGGTGAGAATAGCCATGAAGGGATGGGCATTAATGAAGAAATTGTACATAGGTTGTATGCTGCTGGTGTTCAAGTAATTAGTGGGGGAAATCATTCATTCGCAAAATGGAAAATATTCCCTTATATGAAGACCGATCCAAATCTACTGCGCCCATTGAATTATCCTAAGGGTGCTCATGGCTTTGGTTTTGGCGTGTATGATATTCCTGAAACCAATCTAAAGATAGCTGTAATAAATATGCAGGGTCGTACATTCTTGCCTGCAATTGATGACCCTTTCTCTAAAATGGATTGGGTACTAGAACGAGTATCTGAGGAAACTAACCTCATATTTATAGATTTTCATGCTGAAGCAACAGCAGAAAAAATGGCTATGGGCTGGTATGTAGACGGAAGAGCATCTGCTCTAGTAGGAACGCATACACACATTCCAACCAACGATGCTCGTATCCTTCCAAATGGCTTGGGTTACATCACTGATGCAGGAATGACAGGGCCTTTTGACTCAGTGCTGGGTATGGACAAAGAAACGGCTATCAAGCGCTTTAAATTAGCTACACCGCACAAATATAAATTAGCTTCAAAAGATGTAAGGCTATGTGGCGTTGTGTATAAGCTTGACCCTAGTAATGGTCAGTGCTTAAAAATACAGCCCATTATCTACCCTGAATTTGAAACGACTTTGAATCCATAATGGCTTCTACTGCGATTCTTGAGTGCTCAGATTTGAGCAAAAGTTATGGAGAGAATACTCACCTGACAGTGCTAAAGGATATTCATTTTAGTATTCAGCAAGCTCAAAGTATTGCAGTTGTAGGTAAAAGTGGATCGGGCAAGAGTACTTTATTGCAATTATTAGCTGGGTTAATGCCAGCTGATTCTGGCAATGTGAATTGGTTTATCGATAAAGAATTCATAAGTATTCAGCAGATTAAAGAGGAAAGGGTAACCAGAATTCGGAATCAGTTTTTAGGATTCATATTTCAATTTCATCATTTATTGCCAGAGTTTGATGCTTTGGAGAATGTAATGTTGCCCATGTTAATTGCTAAAAAAAGCAAAGAAAAAGCTAAGGAAAAGGCTTATGAGCTACTCAAAAGAGTAGGCTTAGAAAGCCGTCTAACGCATTATCCTTCACAGCTTTCTGGTGGCGAGCAGCAACGAGTTGCTATATGTAGAGCCCTAATTAATGACCCCAAAATTATTTTAGCTGATGAGCCTACAGGAAATTTGGATGAATACCATGCAAAAGAAGTTTTAGCATTGCTACAACAACTTCAAGAAGAGCTTGCTATTGCTATGGTAATAGCCACGCACGATGCAAGCCTGGAAGCAACTTGCGATAAGGTTGCTTTTTTAAGCAACGGTAGCTTGATTGAAAAATAACAAGAAGCATTTTGTGCTGCTTATCACTATATTAGGCAGCTTTTTAAAAACCCAAAGATAGACCCAATACCATGTCAAAGCATCTTTCAGACGAAGAGCTTAATCACGATGTACTAATAGATGCATCATCAAAATCTATTAATTACATCAATAATAACCGTCAAATCATAGCTGGAGCCATAATTGGCATAATCGTATTAATTGCGGCAGCGCTTGGTTTGAATTATTTCAACAATCAAAATGAAATTAAAGCTCAAGCGTTATTAGCCAAAGCCGAATTATTATTTGAAGCAGACAGCTTTGAAGCTGCTCTTAATGGCGATGATATTAATTTTGTCATGGGCTTTGAAGAAATAAATGCTGAATATGGCTCTACAAAAGCTGGCAACTTAGCAGCATATTATGCTGCAGTATGTGCTTTTGAATTAGCTGATTATGAGAAAGCTTCTATCTTCATAAATAAATTTGACGTGCCAGACGGAATCTTAGGCGTAAGCCCATTGAACCTAAAGGCTAGCGTTCTTGAGCAAAATGGCAACCTAGATGATGCTGCTTCTACCTACGTTAAAGCGGCAGATTGGGTTATGAACGACGCTACCACCCCTTTCAATTTGTTGGAAGCTGCTGAAGCTTATATAGCAGCAGAAAACAATGACATGGCTATTAAAGTGCTTAACAGAATTGTTAAAGATTTTGAACAAAGCGCACAAGCTGTTACAGCAAAACAGTTAATAGGAAGCCTTAACTAAGCTGCAGAAAAGCGAAGCACCTTTTAAAAAGCCGTTATTCTTGCGAGTAATGGCTTTTTTTATTTCTGGGACTGAGAAAACCTTTTCTAAAACTAATGCGTGTAGTTTTCCTCGGCAATTACTACAAGTTTTGACGCATCTACTGGCTCTTCTGGTAAGCAAAACTTGATGTACCTAATAGTACGTGCTTTTTGCAGATGACTTTGCTCATAAAAGGTTTTATTCGTCAGAACTGCATTATCTGCGGCATCTTTATAGACATCATCAACTTGTTCTAACACCCTAAGCTTTAATTCTTTAACCACCGCTAGCGTATATAACCAAAGTATATCGCTATCCGTTTTTAAATGAATAGCTCCATTTTTTTGCAATATTTGCTGGAATCTCTTTAAATAGATTGGCGAAGTAAAACGCTTTTTTGCCTTTGTTTTGCCCAGAAATGGATCGGGGAATACAATCCAAATATCAGCTACTTCAGCTTTAGCAAAAAACTGTTCAATGTGGTTAATATAGCTTCTAAAAAAAGCCACATTTGCAATGGCCTTCTCTTCAACACTTCTGGCGCCTATATATATTCGGTTACCTTTTATGTCGATACCAATGTAGTTTCTGTTTGGCTCGTATTTGCTAAAAAATAACGAGTATTCACCCTTCCCGCAGGCTAATTCTAGCTGAATTGGAGCATCACGCTTAAAAATTTTTTCATTCCAACCACCTTTAGGATTTGGCACATTTCCCAGTTCAATTTCGGTCTGCTCAATAACATGTGGCATACGCTGAATTTCTGAAAAACGAAATAGTTTATTCTTTCCCATTTACTCTAAAACCTACATTTAAGGAGCTAAACGCTTTATTTCCCAGCTACTTGTTTCATTGTGGTCATTAGGTCTATAAATAACTCTATCGTGAAGCCTGCTGCTTCTGCCCTGCCAAAACTCAAAGTAATTGGGCTTTACTCTATATCCGCCCCAATTATCCGGCAACGGAATTTTGCCATCCTTGAACTTACGTTTCATCTGTTCCCACTTCTCTTCCAAAATAGCTCTTGAAGAAATAATAGAAGATTGCGGAGAAACCCAAGCACCTAGCTGCGAGCCCTGAGGTCTTGAGACAAAGTAATTAAGTGATTCTAGCTTTGAAATACGCTCAACAACGCCTTCAATTCGCACTTGCCTCTCCATCTCAAGCCATAAAAAGTTTAGCGCTACGTTGGGATTTTCTGCAAGCTGCTTAGCCTTACTACTTTCGTAATTAGTGAAGAATACGATGCCATTTTCATCATAGCTTTTCATCAAAACTACCCTTGAGTAGGGCTTATTTTCTGCGCTTACGGTTGATACCGTAAAAGCATTTGGTTCAAGTAAATCGTTGGATACCGATTCCTCAAACCAACGCTCAAACTGCTTCATAGGATTTGTGTCTACTGCAGATTCATCTAATGCTCTTTGCGAATAATCACGACGCATAGCCGCAACGCTCTGTTTATCCATATTTTGCTTTCTTTAATCGTATTGTTAACGGTAATAATGAGGCTCGTTTCCTGCCTGCCATTTTATATTGCAGCCTATACTAGGAAACTGAACAACACTATCTGCTTCATCACCATTTGCCATAGCTGATATTGCTTTTCGCAGCGAATGACCATCAATAGCCTCATCATTTCCAGGCCTAGCGTCGTCTAATTGTCCTCTATAATAAAGTGCTTTTTTGCCATTAAAAAGATAAAAATCAGGTGTACATGACGCCTGAAACTGCTTAGCAACCTCTTGGCTTTTATCGTAAAGATAAGGGAATTCATAGCCCTCAAGAAGCATCTTTTGGGGGGAATCAGCGGGATAATTTGCTACATCGTTAGCATTTATTGCAACTACCCCAACCTGATTGCTTTCAGCCCACTTAGCTAAATCTTGAAGTTGCTCTTTGACGTGAATCACAAATGGGCAGTGATTACAAATAAACATCACAAGTAGGCCGTTGGCTTTTGTGAGATCATCTGAGGTAAATAGCGTATTATCTACACCATTTGTAAGACTAAATGTGGGGAGTTTAGTGCCCAATTCTAACATGCTTGAAGGAGTTCTAGCCATAATGCGCTTGATTAATTGTTATTTGGTAACAGCGTACGTAGTTCTTTATCCCATATCATTCTTTGCTGTATGTCTTGAATTATCAGATCAGATGACAAGTGGAACCAAAAGCCTACAGGAAGCTCATCAAAAAAGACCACTTGAATGCGTTCTCCGCCTTCCTTTGCAATGCCCCAATCCATGCCATTTTGCAAGCCAATTCGGTTATCAAAAACCCCGGCATATTGGTCAAAAATTCGCTCTCTGTATATATTTTGGTTGGCTTCAAGAATAATGTCAAAGACCTTTGCTTCAATACTATTGTCCGCCGCTTTAATTAGCGTACTCAAATACTGATGCATCTCTGAGGCGGTAGTTTGTGGTAATGAAAAGCTAAAGTTTCGCTCTTCATCAAACTTTAGACCTTTACCCACCTCTTCCGTAAGATTTCGTAATTGTTGCCTAAACGCTGGTTTTTGCTGATAATCGGTATAAATAGTCAACCGCTGAGCGCTAATTTCATCTTTAGTCAAACCAATGGTTTTTTGGTAGAGCTGCTCATAATCCGTTTTCATAAAACTTGGGTTTATCGAAGCATATATTCCAATATAAGGCTGAATTAAGTCTGTTTTGGTGAAGCCAGAGGCACTGTAAAGATTTTTTAGGCTATCTAGATTTAACTTAGCGTAGAAGTAGTCATGAATTCCAATGTCGTTAGAAACCAACATTGATTTAAAAGCTTGTTTGGTACTGATGGTATTATTTCCGGAAATAAGCTCCTCTTTTTCAAGCCTTGCCAAGGCGTTCTCGTGAGAGGTTTCGTAGACTTTGGGAAGTTGAAATCTATCTAAGGAATCCAGAGATATTTCCGCATTTAGATAGCTTTCTATGTCTGCTGAATTTTGAAGAAGAAGGCTATGAATTAGTATAACCGAAGATAGCATTCCCATTGTTCTCGGCTCAGAAACATTCAAAGACAGCGTGTCTGTTTCTGAGGTGCTCATATAAGATACATAGTTGGGGTTTTCATGAATAAACTCGGTTATACCTTTAATAGACTTGGCTTTCATTGCCCAATCAGAACCCTCAGCCAGGGCATCACCGTTATCAAAAACTACCATAAATGCATCTCTATTTGGATAAACAACCAAAACAAAAATGATGCCTAGTAGCATTAAAAAGAAGCCAAAAAACTTGAGTACTCTTAACATATTAGTCCAAAATAATCCAAAAAGTGAGTGTGTTCTAATTCGTGCTTAAATAGCCCAGCCAAAAACAATTTCCATAAGTCTTGCACAAATAATAGCTCCATAAGTTCCCGCTGCATAACCAACTACGGCCATAAGTACACCAACGGTTGCTAGCGATGGGTGGAAGGCAGATGCCACTATAGGTGCCGAGGCGGCCCCACCAACATTGGCTTGGCTTCCCACTGCAACAAAGAAGAATGGTGCTTTAATGATTTTAGCTGTAATCAATAATACAGCAACATGAAAGAGCATCCAGACAATCCCGATTAAGAAGAAACCTGGACTATTTGCAACAGCGGTAATATCCATTTTCATACCAATAGTGGCCACTAAAACATAGATGAATAATGAGCCGAACCTTGATGCACCAGCGCCTTCTAATTTTCGTGCTGGTGTAAATGACAACGCTAAACCTATAGTGGTGGATATTACTATTAGCCAAAAGAAGCCGCTGTTTAAGTTGAAATTATTTATGATCTCGTAATCTCCCTTGTATTTGTCCATTAGTGGCGCAAAATAATCTGCTCCTAAATGCGCAATAGCCGTTACGCCAAAACCAATTGCCAGTATAAAAATGGTTTGGTTTAATGTGGGAATTACCGCTATTTGGTTGCGGTATGCTTCTGTCTTCTCTTTTAGTTTTTCAATTGCAGAAACGTCCGATTTTAGCCACTTGTCAATTTTAGTGGACATTCCTGAGCCGTAAAGAAGAAAAGCCAACCATATATTTGCGACAATAATATCTACAGCAATCATAGCCGAGAATAAAGCATCAGAGGGTTTGTACATTTCATACATAGCTGTTTGGTTTGCTCCACCTCCTATCCAACTACCTGCAATAGTAGTCATGCCTCGCCAAATAGGTTCTCCGTCAAGCATAAATAAATCAGGAAAAAGCAATCCTACCGAAAAAATGGCTAACGGACCCCCTAAAATAATCCCAAAAGTGCCAGCTAAAAACATAATGATTGCTTTTGGACCAAGATTCAATATCCCTTTTAAATCAATGCTTAAAGTCAGAAAAACCAAACAGGCAGGTAAAAGATACCTAGAGGCTACAAAATACAGCTTTGATTCATCTGGACTATAAACACCTATTGTGGTGAGCACAGAGGGTAAAAAGTAGCACATTAGTAATGGTGGCACGAAAGTATAGAATTTTTTCCATCCTTTACTTTCACTGGAAGAGGTTTTAAAAACAATTGCGAGTATAGAGAGCAGAATACCCAGAACAATCGCATCGTTAGTAATAAGTACATCGGTCATAGCAGCATTTTAGAAATTTTGCTCAATATAGGTGCTAAGCAGCTTGAATAAAATTTTTTACGTTCAAAAGCGCTTACATGTAAAAGCCAAAGAAAAGAAATAAAAATTATAGGATTTATCTTTCTAGATTAGCGAACTTAGCACACCTATAAACTTATATGTTCAAACCTACTCCATGATTGTAATGAAATTCGGAGGTTCATCGGTAGAAAATGCCGATGCAATCCGTCAAGTTTTATCCGTAGTTAAAAAACGAGCTTCTGAATATGAAAAGGTAGCTGTAGTAGTATCTGCTTTGCGCTATGTAACAGATGCCTTGCAAGAGTGTGCTCATAAAGCGGAGATTGGTGATGAAAGCTACAAAGCTACCCTAATAGAGCTTGAAGAGCGCCATCTAACCACAGCAAAATCATTGATTAAAGTAAAAGATCAAGGAAGTGTTGCCGCTAATTTAAAAATTAAGTTTAACGAGCTTGAAAACGTGCTTCACGGCATATTTTTAATCAGAGAATTAAGCGCACGAACCAAAGACTTTGTGTTGTCTTTTGGTGAAAGATTATCGGCCTTTTTAATCGCTGCAGCTTTTAATGCTGATGGTTTGCCTGCTAAGTACCTTGATGCTCGCAAAATTATTATTACCGACGAAAAATTTGGGTCTGCAAGCATCATTAAAGATGAGACCTACAAAAATATTCAAGATTATTTTGCAAATGCTACGGAAATTCAAGTAGTTACGGGTTTTGTCTCTGGTAGTAAGAAAGGTAGAACCACAACTTTAGGCCGTGGCGGAAGCGATTACACGGCGTCTATTTTAGGTGCTGCCTTAAAAGCCGAGCGAATTGAAATTTTTACTGATGTAAGCGGGGTTTTATCTGCCGATCCAAGAAAAGTGAAAAGCGCCCATCCAATTCCGATTTTGACCTATGAAGAAGCCATGGAGTTATCTCATTTTGGGGCTAAGGTAATCTACCCACCAACTATGCAGCCAGCTATGGATGCTGGAGTTCCTATCGTAGTCAAAAATACTTTTGCCCCTGACGATATTGGTACCTTAGTAAGTGCGCAAACAGATGAAACCAATGAGAAAATTGTAAAAGGAATTAGTGCGATAGACCATGTTTCGTTGCTAAATATTAGGGGCAGTGGTTTAATTGGTGTAAGTGGGGTTGCAGCCAGAATTTTTAATGCGTTAGCACTAGCTCAGGTAAACATAATATTAATTACGCAGGCTTCTTCGGAGCATGCAGTAACACTGGCTGTCCATCCTTTTGATAGCGAGCGAGCAGCAGAAGCTATTAATGAAGCATTTGCTACTGAAATTGCGCAAGGGAATGTTTCCCCAGTAACAATAGACAAAGACTTGTCTATTGTTGCGGTAGTTGGCGATAAAATGCGCCATATTCCTGGCCTTGCAGGCAGAGTTTTTAGCGCACTAGGCAGAAACGGTGTTAATATCAGAGCTATTGCTCAAGGTTCTTCTGAGCGCAATATTTCAAGTGTTATAGAGCATAAGCATGTGGCAAAAGCCCTGCGAGTATTGCACGATGCATTCTTTTTGTCGGATGTGAAAACTGTTCATTTGTTCTTAGCAGGACCGGGTTTAATCGGCAAAACCGTGCTTTCCTTACTTAAAACTCAGGAAGCCTATTTACTCAAAAAGTATCAAATCCAATTTAAGCTAGTTGGAATTGCTAAAAGTGCAAAATACTTGATTGATGAGAATGGAATTGAGCTATCAGAATGGACTACACGTGTTAAAAATGAAGCCACAACTGGTAAAATTGCCGCTTTTATAAAGGAAATGATCACTCAAGATCTATCGAATACTATTTTTGTTGATTGCTCTAGCTCACAGCTAATTGCTGATTTATACCAAAGCATACTAGAAAAAAGTATTTCTATAGCTACTCCAAATAAGAAAGCAGCATCCTCTTCTCACGCTTACTTTAATAAGTTGAAGGAAACGGCAATACGAACCAATGCACGCTTTAATTATGAAACCAATGTAGGCGCAGGCTTACCCATGATTCATACCGTTCGAGATTTACTTAATACTGGTGACGACATATACCGAATAGAGGGTGTCTTTTCTGGCACGTTAAGTTATTTATTCAATAATTATGACGGGAAAAAACCTTTTTCAGAATTGGTAAAAGATGCACAGAAACTAGGCTATACCGAGCCAGATCCGAGAGATGATTTGAATGGCATGGACATGGCTCGAAAAATTTTGATTCTCTTGAGGGAAGCTGGTTATCAAATGGAACTCAATGAAATTGAGGTAGATAGTTTGGTACCAGAATCATCAGCGCAAAAGGGAACTACTGATAGCTTTTTCAAAGATTTCGCCAACTATGACGACAGCATGAAAAGCCGTTTGGATAAAGCCATGAATGAGGGCAAAAAACTGTGTTATATTGCTAGTTTTGATGGCACAAAGGCAAAAGTATCCCTAGAAATGATAGCCGCTGATCACCCATTCTACAGCCTAAAAGCTATGGATAATATACTAGCTGTATACTCGTCGCATTATGATGAAACACCATTGGTTGTTCGTGGACCTGGTGCTGGTGCTAAGGTTACAGCTGCTGGTGTAATAGCTGATATTCTCAGAATTGCAGACTCGTCTGCATTATTGCAACATAAGCAACTGTAATTATGAAGCTTATTTATACCTCTGCTAGTGTCTTTGCACCCGCAACCGTGGCAAATGTTGGTTGTGGTTTTGATGTACTTGGTATGGCCATTGATAAGCCTGGCGACCAAGTTGACATCCAAGTAAATAGCACACATAAAGAAATACGTATCACACAAATTACGGGTGATGATGGCAGACTACCGTTAGATTCTACAAAGAATACGGCATCGGTTGCATTAGCGCATTTACTAGAGTCTATTAAGTGGAAAGGTGTGGGTTTTGATCTCCAAATCCATAAACAAATGCCATTGGGTAGCGGTCTTGGCTCTAGCGCTGCTAGCTCAGTTGGTGCCCTTGCTGCATTCAATGCATTACTAGAAACGCCGTTAAGTCCCTCTCAACTACTTTTATCTGCTATGGAAGGCGAAAGAGCCGCTTGCGGTAGTGCACATGCTGATAATGTTGCAGCAGGTCTTTTTGGTGGATTTGTGCTAATAAGAGATCATGATCCAGTAGATGTTATACCTATTTCTACGCCAGAAAATTTGTACTGTACAGTGGTTCACCCAGATTTAGAGCTTAATACAGCTGATAGCAGAAGTGTTTTGAAACGAGAGATAGATTTAGCCACTGCCGTAAAACAATGGGCTAATGTTGGTGGGTTAATTGCAGGACTTCTACAAAAAGATTTGGGGCTCATTAGACGTTCAATGGTAGATCATATTATAGAGCCCAGAAGAGCGGCATTAATACCAGGCTTTGTTGAAGTAAAAAAAGCAGCTATGGCAGCAGATGCGCTAGGAGCAAGTATTTCAGGCGCAGGACCCTCTATTTTCGCCCTATCTGACGATGCCAAGAAGGCGAAAATTATTGGGGAGAGAATGCAAGAATCATTCAACTCTTTTCAGATAGCCTCAGAAGTATTTGTGTCAAGAATTAATCAAAATGGGCCAATTATTTTAGATAGAGCCTGATAAGCAAACAAGACTATGGATAAAACTATTTACACTAGCACAAGAGGCTCAACACAGGCTCTAAGTTTCGATGAAGCTATATTTCAAGGACTTGCACCTGATGGCGGACTTTATATGCCTAGCCCCATTCCAAGCTTTGACAAAGATTTAGCCTCAGACATTGTAAAGCTCGATAGCTACCCTGAAGTAGCTGAGCGGTTAATTCAACGATTACTTGCAGGAAGTGTAATAGAAAAGGAATTGTCTAGTGTATTGCACGATGCATTTAACTTTGAGATTCCTCTGATTACATTAGATGAAGATCAGGGACTTTATGTCTTAGAGCTGTTTCATGGTCCTACACTTGCTTTCAAAGATGTTGGCGCTAGATTTATGGCCAGAACCTTCTCTTCTGTTGTGGGAAAGCGTTCTGAGCGAATAATCATTCTTGCAGCAACATCAGGAGATACGGGTTCTGCCGTTGCCAATGGTTTTTTAGGCGTTCCTAATATTGATGTTTGTATTCTTTATCCAAAGGGGAAAGTTAGTTTACTGCAGGAAAAACAGATTACTACCAATGGCCAAAACGTACATGCTTTAGAAGTAGACGGAAGCTTTGACGATTGCCAAGCCTTGGTTAAACACGCACTAAATAGCTATAAAACAGCAAGTGATGTGCACCTCACTACGGCCAATTCAATAAACATTTCCCGACTAATTCCTCAGTCTACATACTATGCTTGGGCTTACGCTCAGGCTCAACAGTCGGTAAAATATATTGTACCAAGTGGTAATTTTGGGAATATTACATCTGGAATATTTGCCCACAAAATGGGTTTGCCTGTAGATTCCTTTACGGCCTCTGTAAACAGCAATGATATTGTCCCAAACTATTTGAGTACAGGTTTATATGAGCCTAAAGCCTCGATAAGTACTATATCTAATGCCATGGACGTTGGCGCGCCTAGTAATTTTGAAAGGCTTAAGACTATATATCATGCAAGCCATATTGAAATGGGAAGTAATTTACAAAGTGTGAGTATATCTGATACCCTTACAAAAACAGCCCTAAAATCTGTATATGAAAAGTACGGCTATGTAATGTGTCCGCATACAGCAACAGCTTATGCAGCGCTAAAAGAGCGTAACATAAAAAGTGATCGAGCAAACCCTACGGTAGTGTTAGCAACGGCGCATCCGGCTAAATTTGGTGATACCGTGGAAGAGGTTATTGGGAAGGAGATTGAACTTCCACAAGTACTTAAAGACTGCATGGTAAAAGAGAAACTATCTACAGAAATTGCGGCCAATTACGAAGCTTTTTCAGAGCAATTAGCAAAAATTATTGGTTAGTAATAAGTAAACCGGTATTAGGACTTAAAACAATGGGCAAAAAAAAAGGACGTATTAAAATACGTCCCTTGGTAAGACAAAAAGTCTATGTGATTGCTATGGTATCAATAGCGATCGTAACGATCGTTTCCACCACCATTACCACCATTACGGCCACCGCCGCCATTACTTCTAGGGCGAAATCCACCGCCGCCACTACCACCTGATGAACGTTCGCGACGTTCTTCAGCTTCCTTAATAACTAAAACGCGTCCGTTTACTTCCTGCTCATTCAAAGCGTCGATAGCTTCGCGTGCAGAATCGTCTTCCATTTCAACGAAGCCAAAGCCGCGTGAGCGACCAGTGTCACGGTGTAAAATAACTTTAGCGCTCTGTACGTCGCCGTAAGGCTCGAATACTGAACGTAATTCGTTATCGTCCATGTTGAAGTCAAGGTTTGCTACAAAAAGATTCATGAAATTAACTATAAAAAATAAAAGTTGACAAAATTGAGAATATGTTGATTTGACCCACATCTCTTGTTCAATCTGCCAAATAAAATATGCAAACCGTTCTAGAGCTAGTGTCATCTCAATTGATATCCAACAATAAATTAAGACAATTTCTTACCAACACCT
>Ga0306872_100348_pt1 | contig 18894 bp, 19 predicted proteins | sample AntRauMeHopE1498_FD_190455 | JGI IMG/M metagenome (GOLD analysis project Ga0306872, IMG submission 190455) | Saline lake microbial communities from Rauer Islands, Antarctica - Metagenome Hop E1 #498 (v2) (version 2) | ecosystem: Environmental > Aquatic > Non-marine Saline and Alkaline > Saline ...
TGTACATTATGATTTAGCTAGTACATCTGTAACTATCCCTGCTGGGGCAGTTAGTGCTTCATTTCCTCTAACAATGTACAAGGCTGCGCTAGATAATCCGGTATCATTGGTTCTATCCTTTGGTGGACCAAACTTTAACCAAACAACAACTGTTACTATTCAAAATCCAATTCGTGATGTGTTATTAGGCAACTATGCCTTAGTATATCCTTGGTATTTCGGTAGTGATGCAGCAGCTGCTCAAGAAGTTGTTATTGGTGATGTGGTTAGTGATGTCTTAGCACCTAATATGCTTGAAGCTGATACTGATATTACGTTGAGAGTCACTCCATCTGGCGATGACAATATTTATAATATTGGCGTATCAAGACAAAATGCTTGGACTTCAGGAACATTCGGACAGGTTACAGTTGAGAGTCCAGCAAATGGAACATTTGACTTGACTACCGGCGTAATTGAACTAACATTAGGACACTTTATTCCTGATGGAAGAACTTTTGGTGCTCATCCGTTAACTATGACAAAGACGAATTAATTTTTCAAATTAATTCAATTTAGCATAGCATTGGTCTTGTAGTTGATTTAACTACAATTCTAGTCTTTACAAAAGCCATCTACTTTTCATTAAGTAGGTGGCTTTTTTTTGATTCAATAGCCGCTAATGCGAAATGACAGGGTTCTTGGCAATGCTGTAGATCTAGCTAATTCAAATGACAGGAATGATGCACCAGCCAGAATTTCTCCTTTCCTAATTTCTCCTTTCTGTACTAACTATGCAGCGAATGAGTAATGTTCAAAACTGGAGATACTGTTCGCCGCGGCGAATGTAATCCGCTTGCGCGTTTCAATGCTGAATGAAGCACTAGCTAGAATTCTCTTATAATCGATTAATCAAATGAAGTCGTGATATAAATTCCCAACAAAAAAGCGAATATCCCGGAAACGACACTAACCATTGCGTATGAACTAGCTAGTAAAAAAGACTTAGTTTCTAGCAGTTGTACAAAGTCCCCACTGAAGGTTGAAAAGGTGGTGAAAGCGCCCATAAAACCAGTTGTAACTAGCAGCTGTAACCGTGGATTAGCATCTGGTAGCAGCCCACAACTTAAGCCCAATAAAAATGACCCCACTATATTTACACTCATGGTAGCCCAGATAGTATTCCACCCAATTAGTTGAAATACCACAAAAATGAGATATCTAAAGACAGCGCCGGAAGCTCCGCCTACCGCAATCCACAAACAATTTCGTAAGTATTCCATTTTATTAGATTAATTTTCTGTTATTGCCAAAAATATAAGAATATACAAAGCTTGCAATCTAGTTTAATATACCTTACAATTGTCTCTAACAAGTGATTGATTATTGACTCCAAAGCTCCGCCCGGTAAAACGGGCCGGGCTTTTTTTATTTCTGCCTTATTTCCACCCTACTGCACTGCCACAGTAAACCAGAAATTTTACTGGCACCACGGTAAATACCCTTAGTACTTAATGTGCTTCCTCTTGCTTTGCACCTGTTCCCACAATTTTTTCGATTCAGGGTCAATCTGTCTTTTCCCGATTTTTCTTTTCCTATACTTTCTGTACTGCGCACCAAGAAATACCCATACTATTATCTGTGAGAAGCCGATATACCAAAGACTTTCTGTCGCAATTTTTTTTAAGAGTTCTGTATCCATAATGCTTATATCTTCTTTAACGGTTAATTACACCCGAATTAAGCATGCGCATTTGTTTTTGCGAATACGTGGTTAAAGGCGTATTTTTGAAAGCTATACTGATAAATGTATAAAATTCTATCCTTTCATTTTAAAAAAGTATTTTCAGAGGAATCCCCATGGGTGTAATGGAAAGTTTAAGGTCAAGCACGAAGTATCTGTTTTGGCTTTTACTGTTATCTTTCGGCGTTTTATGGATGCTGAGCGACACGCAATTTTTTGATGCTATAAAAAGTGGTCCGCGTTCGCTAGGTTCCGTCAACGGAGATGCAATTTCTTTTGACGAGTATAACCAACGCCTACAGTTTTACACGCAGCAATACAGCCAACAAACAGGTGGTACGCTTTCTCCGGAAATAAGAGCCAACTACGAGTCTCAAGTTTGGGACGAAATGGTGAACATCCGTTTGTTAGAGCAAAAAATGGAAGAATTAGGCATTGTGGTAACGGACGAAGAAGTTGTAGACCTTATTACAGGCCCAAATCCTTCGCCACTGATTCGTCAAATATTTGCTGATGAAAACGGCACTATTGATCGCAATCGTCTAAATGCGGCTATTGAATCACCTGAATCAACCAATCAATGGATTCAGCTTGAAAACCAAATTCGCCAGCAACGTCGCCAAGAAAAACTGAACAACTACTTAACTTCAGGTAATGTGGTGAGTGAGCGCGATATCCAAACAGAATATGTTCGTGCAAATAGCAGTGCTTCACTTCATTTTGTTCGCTTCCCCTTTGCTAATGTAGACGCTTCAGAAGTCAGTGTCTCTGATGCCGAAATTGCTGCCTATTACAGCGCAAATAAAGAAGATTATAAAAGAGAAACCTCTTTCCGCATGAGCTATGTAGTATTCTCTAAAGAAGCTACTGCTAAAGACACAGCCAGAACCAAGACAGAAATTACTAGTATACGCTCAGATTTTGCTAACGCAAAAAATGATTCTTTGTTCTTAGCCAGATATCAGTCACAAACGGCCTATAACAACGCTTTTGTAAGCCTTGATGATATCCGTGTAGAGTTTAAGGTAGTAGCTGAGCTTGAAAACGGTGAAGTATCTGAGCCTATCCAAATTGGCGACCGCTTCCACCTTATCAAACGTATTGCCAAAGATGGCAAAGACTATAAATTTGCAAACTACAGCCTTCAGGTTATAGCAGATGCTATTGAAACAGTAGATGCCATGGCTGAAGAAGCTGATGACTTTAGCTTTTATGCCGAAGAAGATGGTTTCAAAGAAGAAGCAGAAAGACGTAATCTTGAAGTTTTTGCAACATCTGCAACTAGTGGAAATCCATCTATTGTCGGTGTTGGTAACTCTAGACAGCTACTAAACTACCTAGAGAGTTCAAAAGTTGGAGAGATTTCTACTGCCTTAGAATTAGATCGTTATTTTGTTATCGCTCAACTAGATGAAATTACCGAAGCTGGTTTCCGCCCTCTTGAAGATGTGCGTTCAGCTATCGAGAATAAAGTAGGAATTGATAAGCGTAAAGAAATTGCTGCTACACGCATGAACGGCGTTACTGGTTCAACTTTAGACGCTTATGCCTCTTCATTTGAATTAAAAGTAGATTCGGTTGCCAATATCCAAATGAGTAATACCGTTTTACCAGGTGCTGGCCGTGAGCCCGCATTAATCGGTAAAATCTTTACGCTAGAAGCGGGTCAAATTTCTAAGCCTATAGTTGGCGATAATGGAGTTTATGTGGTTATGATAGACACAAAAAATATGGCCATCGTAGATGACCTTACTGGGGCTGCAACCCAATCTATACGCCAACGTTTATCACAGCAGAAATCTCAGACCTTTTTCACTTCTTGGTTAGAAACCATTAAAGAAGAAGCTAAGATTGTTGACAACCGTAAATTATTGTTGCGCAACAGCTAAAATTTAGCCGATAGCGTTAAATATTTTTCTAAAGGACGTTGGTTTCAACGTCCTTTTCTTTTTTATGAATGCTTATCTTTAGTGATGAATAAGAAGCAAAGCAAAACTGATGCGCTCTTCAGCGAAATAGATCGTGGTTTCATGAATGAAGCCCTAGCACTGGCAGGAAAAGGGCAAGGATTCGTTAGTCCAAATCCCCTAGTTGGTTGCGTGATTGTAGATAAAAATGGCCAAAAGATTGCAGAAGGCTATCATGAGAAATACGGTAAAGCTCATGCTGAGATCAATGCACTAAAACGTATTAAAGATCCACTTTCCATTGCAGGCGCCACGGTTTACGTAACACTTGAGCCCTGCGCTCATTTTGGTAAAACACCACCCTGTGCCAAAACCCTGGCGAATATGCCTATTTCACGGGTTGTAGTAGCCACAGAAGACCCCAACCCTAAGGTTAATGGTGCTGGCATTTCTATGCTGCGAGCTGCAGGTAAACAAGTAGACGTTGGTTTACTGAAAGAAGAGGCAGAAACCCAAAATGAAGTGTTCTTCCACGTTCAGCGCACGCATTCGCCCCTCATTATTTTAAAAATGGCCCAAACCCTAGATGGGTATATGGCTGCCGCAGATGGCGATTCGCAGTGGATTAGCTCAGAACAAAGCCGAAAACTGGTTCATAAATGGCGAGCAACCTTTGACGCTGTTATGGTGGGAAGAAATACCGCATTAGTAGATAATCCCAAATTAACAGTTCGGAATGTTAAAGGCAGACAACCCAAACGCATTGTTTTAGACACAGATTTAGAGCTTCCCACTACTTTAAATCTATTTTCTGATGAGTTTGAGGAAAAAACCATTCGAATTTCCGCAAATAAAGCCGCTTTTAATGAACTAGCTGACCCCATGCTAGAGATTTTGACGCCAAATTACTTTCGCGGACAAACCTTATTAGCAGAAGAAAAAGATGGACACATAAACCTAGAATACGCTTTCAGAATGTTATTGCGAGAAGGTATTCAATCTATTTTGGTGGAAGCGGGCCCTACACTAGCTAAGGTTTTATTTGAGCAAGAATTGGTAGATAAACTCGCCCTATTTATTGCACCAAAAATATTGGGGAATGGACAACGAAGTATTCAAGGTTTACCCATTCACCGAATGAGTGAAATCACCCAGTTTAGAAAAAGTAAATGGACAGCCGTTGGCCCGGATATGTTATTCGAGGGGTGGTTTTAGATTATTAGTAGGCTTTTGTTAGGTCGTTAGCATGCTACTAACCTAATAATAGAATCGACCATTATAAAAATTAAATACATACACATGTTCACAGGAATTGTTACCCATCAAGGCAGTATTGCCGCAATAAGACCGCTTCAAGGCGGTTTAGAACTAGACATTAAAGCAGAATTTGCCGGAGATTGCCATTTAGATGAAAGCATTGCCATAGATGGTGTTTGCCAAACAGTAGTGGCCTTTAATGAACATACCTTTACCGTACAAGCGGTAGAAGAAACGCTGAGAAAAACCACTTTTGCTGCATATAGCTCTGGTATGAGCGTGAATTTAGAGCGTTCGCTAACACTTCAACAAGGAATTGAAGGCCATTTAGTTCAGGGTCATGTTGATTGCACCGGCCGCGTAAAAAACATCTTAGATGAAGGCGCAAATTGGCTGCTAACCATAGAATATCCTACAGAATTTGAGCCCTTAGTTGTAGGTCGTGGTAGTATTTCTGTTGATGGCATTAGCCTTACGGTTGCCAGAGATGAGGGCAATACTTTTACCTTAGCCATAATTCCATTCACTTGGGATCATACCAACCTAGCCAATAAAGAAGTAGGCGATTTAGTAAACCTAGAGTTCGATATGCTAGGTAAATATGTAATCAAGTATTTGAAACTTGTGGGTGGCAACATAGAAAACGACGCAAAAAAAGGTCTGAACAAAGACGACTTATTGCGAATGGGTTTTGGTAGCTAATTGCATTAAATGATTTAGATTAAGCTGCGATAGCTCTTATCTTGCGTTCCCAAAAAAAGCATAACTCGCACAAGCGAAAGAACCTGTATTAAAGGATTTACTTAATGGCAGAGCGTATTACTTCCCGAGAAAAAGACTACTCTCAATGGTATTTAGACATTGTTAAAGAAGCGCAATTAGCTGAACATTCGCCCGTAAGAGGTTGTATGGTCATTAAACCAAATGGTTATGCACTGTGGGAAAATATGCAGCAAGCGCTTGATAAAATGTTTAAAGATACCGGCCATAGAAATGCCTATTTCCCGCTCTTTATCCCAAAATCCTTTCTTTCAAAAGAAGCAGCCCATGTTGAAGGCTTTGCCAAGGAATGTGCCGTTATTACGCATTCACGCTTGCGCAGCACCGAATCAGGTGGTGTTGAGGTAGATCCAGATTCAAAGCTAGATGAAGAACTTATTGTTCGTCCTACCTCAGAGACCATAATTTGGGATACCTACAAAAACTGGATTCAATCGCACAGAGATTTACCCATTTTAATCAACCAATGGGCCAATGTTGTTCGCTGGGAAATGCGTACACGACTATTTTTGCGCACCATGGAATTTTTGTGGCAAGAAGGCCATACCGCTCATGCTACGGAAGCAGAAGCAGTTGATGAAACCACAAAAATGTTGGAAGTGTACCGTATTTTTGCTGAAGATTTCATGGCTGTACCGGTTATTACAGGCGTTAAAACAGCCTCTGAACGCTTTGCTGGTGCTATTGACACCTATTGTATAGAGGCTTTAATGCAAGACGGAAAGGCGCTACAAGCAGGGACTAGCCATTTTCTAGGTCAAAACTTCGCCAAAGCTTTTGACGTAAAATTTCAAACCAAACAGAATACCTTAGAATACGTTTGGGCTACTAGTTGGGGCGTTTCCACCAGGCTTATTGGTGGGCTAATCATGACGCACTCTGATGATAAAGGCTTGGTACTTCCACCAAAATTAGCGCCCTATCAGGTAGTGATTGTACCAATTTTCCGTTCAGAAGAAGACCTAGCAAAAATCAAAGAATATATTAAGCCTATTCAAGAAGGCTTGGCTGAAAAAGGCATTCGTGTACATCTTGACGATCGCGATCAGTATAAACCGGGTTATAAATTTACGCAGCACGAAGTTGAAGGCGTTCCGGTACGAATTGCTGTGGGAATGAGAGACGTTGAGAATGGAAAATGCGAAATTGCTCGCCGAGATCTTGGCACTAAAATTGTTGTAGAAAAAGCGGAAGTAGTTGCTCAAATAGATCACTTGATGGTAGCCATACAGCAAAATCTTTTTGATAGAGCTAAAGCCTATCGCGAAGAAATGAGCACGCATGTAGATGATTTTGAGACTTTCCAGATGGTATTAGACACCAAAGGAGGTTTTATTTATGCGCATTGGGATGGCACAGCAGAAACGGAGACCAAAATCAAAGAGCTCACCAAAGCTACCATTCGCTGTATTCCGCTGAATAATCCGCAGGAAAAAGGTAAATGCGTTTACAGTGGAAAAGAATCTACACAGCGTGTAATCTTTGCTAAATCGTATTAACAGTAGCACTAAATAGGAGTTTTAAAGACTTGTCTAGCTACCAGCCAACCTATTTGATATCGCCAAAAATGGCTCAATCTATTGATACATGGACTATTCAGACTGTTGGCATTCCTTCCTTTACCTTAATGGAATTGGCTGGTAGTAAAGCGGCTACCCAGTTCCTTAACGATTTCCCAAAAGCAACTAAGCTTTTATTTCTTATTGGGAAAGGAAATAATGCAGGCGATGGCTTGGTAATGGCTAGACACCTTCTACTGTCAAAGCCTACTATTGATGTAAGTTTGGCATTCGTATTTAATGAACCACCAAGCACGGTAGATGCATCCAAAAATTGGGAACTGCTGAATAACTACAATCGCACCTCTTTTCAAGATCGTTTGCATCTGATAGAGGCAAATAGCTTAAAGGAAGCCGCTTTTTTAGATAATTTTGATTTGTGCATTGACGCCGTTTTTGGTGTGGGCCTTAGCAGAGCTATTGAAGAACCCCTAAGCACCTTCTTTGACGCCATAAATACATCGGCTTTACGTTTAGTAGCATTAGATGTGCCTTCTGGTCTTGATGCTGAAAATGGCTTGATTCTTGGCACTTCATTAACTGTAGAAACCACCTACACCTTTGGTTTTGACAAAATTGGGTTTTATCTAAATGATGCTGACCATATCACGGGCACTGTTCAAGTACTGCCTTTAGGCTATGACTTAGCGAGTTATCTGAATGCAACTAAAGCGGCTACATTAGCACCCGTCTTTGAAAGCCTCACGCCTACTTCGCCCAATTTATTAAGGACAAAAAAATCACCCAAACATAAATATGATGGCGGAGCTGTTTTAGTTCTTGGAAGTGCTGAAGGTTTAACCGGCGCCACCATAAGTGTTGCTCAAGCTGCTTGGGCGGCAGGCGCATCGGCTGTTTTTGTTCTGCTTCCTAAAGGTCTTGCGTCTATTTTTGAAAGTGCGCTGCCTTATGCTATTAAATGGCTGGTAGGAAATGACAATGATCGATATTTAACGGAAAAGCATCTTGCTGAAATAAAAAGTTGCTTGGCCAGTTATGGGAAAAAAGGAAGTATTTGCATGGGTCCTGGTCTAGGACAAAATCCATCAACTTTTGCGCTGCTGAATAAGGTACTTCCCGAAATAACACAAGCCTTAGTGATTGATGCAGATGCGTTAAAGGCACTTACTAGTAGCTCTGTATTTGCTGCGGAAGCGGCCACAGTTTTAACACCTCATTTAGGTGAGTGGCAGACAATACAAAAGAATTATTCGCTTCCAGTATCCTCAAAAGAAGAAATAACCTTAGCTGCGTTGAGTGATGTGCGTGATTTTGCTTTGAAAAAGAACGTCCACCTTATAAGAAAAGGCACGCCAACTGCTTATTTTAGTCCCAACGGGAAGGCTCAGCTCACCACTACGCCGTCTTTACAGGCATTATTTAATAAAACCGGTTTTGGTGATGTATTAAGTGGATTATTAGCCACGGCTTTAGTTAGATTTAATAGTACAGAAGAAGCTGTTATTTGGAGTTTACAGAAAGGACTACAAGCAGCAAAGCAGTCTAAAATGAACCAAAAAACGTTCTTTCCAGAAACCATTATTGATTACGTCAAATACGAAGAATGAATTTCCTGAAAAAATATAGCATCTATTTGTTCCTACTTTTAACGGTAGTAACCTTGTTGTTAACGCTTTTGCCAGCAAAGAGCCTAGCCTCTACCAAGTTGTTTGATTATGACAAACTTGGCCATTTTGCGCTATTCTTTGCTTGGACACTTAGCTTTGGATTAACAGCATTTTTTAAGCAATGGAACCGATTTACTCACCTAAGTGTTGTATTGGCAGCTTCTTTGATATTTGGCTTGGCCATTGAAATACTTCAAAGATGGGCACCTATTGGCCGCTCATTTGAATGGTCAGATTGGGTCGCAGACGCATTGGGAAGTTTGGTTGCTATACTAATCCTTTTTTTATTAAGGAAGAATGAACTTGGGCAATCAAATAGCACGGTGATAACGGAAAAAAAACTAAACTAATTAACGCAAGTTAATTTGCATATAAGCTCAGAACAATTATATTTGAAGCTTGAATCCTAAACAATCCAAAAGCTAGCGAAATGATCGAACGCAAAAAACCAGAAGTCGACCTTAAACGTTCTCATACAGTTCGCTTACAGTTAGGGCTTGCTATTACACTTGCCTTATTCTTATTAGCGTTTAAAGTCGAATTCCGTAATAACTCTTCCCTAATGATGACGGTAGAAGAACAAGAAACGGTTAAGATGGAAGTGGTTGAACAAACCTCTCAGGTTAAAGCACCACCACCACCACCACGCCCGCAGGTACCTGTAGAAGTACCTAATGAGGAAGTGATTGAAGATGAAATTATCGATTTGGATGCGGATTTAGACATGAATGCACTCGATTTACCTCCCCCACCTCCCCCTCCACAAGATGATGAAGAAGATGAAATCTTTCTAGTTGTTGAGCAACAACCTGAACTTATTGGCGGCATGGCCAGTATCTGGAAAAACATTTCTTACCCAGAGATTGCACGTAAAGCTGGTATTGAAGGTCGTGTTACTATTCAATTTATTGTTGATGAAAAAGGCGATATCAGTAACATACGAGTTGTACGTGGTATTGGCGGCGGTTGCGATGAAGAAGCATTACGCGCTGTTAGTAAAGCCAAATTTAGACCAGGAATGCAAAGAGGACGTGCGGTTAAGGTTCAATATTCTTTACCTATCGTATTCAAGCTTCAAGGCTAAAATCTAGCTAAGCTTTAAAAGCTATTTCACTTGATAATCTATATCAAGAACTTAGAAATTATAAGGCCACTTAACATTACTGTTGAGTGGCTTTTTTTGTGTTCTGCAGTCAAAAACAATTGCCTAATACTGCCGTAGCTTAGAGTAGACAACTGCTTCAGTTCCAAAAAAGGGCGTAGCTTCTGGTTGATTTATGTGGCAAGCATGGCAAGTAGGCTTTTATTTACGAGCGTACATACAGTGTTCTAAAGTGATCTATGATTGTGCGAAGGTTATCGTATTGAACAATGCTAAATGCTTCATCAATCTTTTTCCACTTTACGGCTTCAATCTGCTCTTCCACTTGTGGCACAAAGCTTCGCTCATCGCTATACATCAAATACCAATAGGTAGTTTTACGAACGGTTACGCCCTTCTCTATATAAGTATGGAATGTGCGGTTTAGTGGCCTCACAATCATAGGTATCTTTTGTAGGCCTATTTCCTCCATCACTTCTCTGGCAGCGCAATGAGCATAGGATTCACCCACTTCTAGTTTTCCCTTAGGTAAATCCCAAACGCCTTTACGTCTAATAAGCAGCACTTTTATATGGCCTTTCTTACTTATTCTGTAAAGAAGTCCCCCCCCAGCAATTATGTCACTCATCGGTCTTAGTTTTTTCATCTGGCGTTGCTGTTGTAGCTGCTTTCTTTTTTTCGTCTACAAAGTTCAGGCGTAAATTTGTTAGCGTTTCTTTCATATAGCGCTCTAACTCAGGACTCATATTCCCTTTAGTGTATTTTTCTAGTGCATTTAGGGTATCAATAGCATATTTAGCTTGGCTTAAATCTACACTTGTTTTTTCTGAACTAGGGTTCATAATTTTGCCCATAGACATCATAGCTATTTGCTGGTGTTGCTGAATTAGCATCATCATTAATAACTGTTGATGTTGCTCTTCATTGATTGGTTCACCATTCATTCCAGTTGTAGACATATCAGTAGAAATATAGAATTAGTTAATGTTTTTTCAGTAGTAAAAATAGGTATTTTGTAATGCCTACGGCAACTTTAACCTATTAATGATGTATGAAAGATTTACGCATTCATAATTTCAGCTCTGGCCCAGCTCAATTACCCTTAGAAGTATTGAAAAAAGCCCAATCAGAGTTTATATCCTATCAAAATCGTGGTTTTAACATCGGGGAAATCAGCCATAGATCCTCACTATTTAGCCAAATTTTAGCTTCTACGAAAAAAAGATTAGCTCAATTGATGTCATTTTCATTAGATGAATTCCATGTTTTATTTCTTCAAGGCGGTGCAACGGGGCAGTTTGCTCAAATTCCCATGAACTTTTCTAATGCGGGAAAGAAAATAGGGTTGCTAAATACCGGTGTTTGGTCAAAAAAAACGCTTAGCTATTTGAAACAAGCGGGCGAGGTAGACGAGCTGTACAATGGAAGTGATAAGCACTTTAGCGAACTTCCGGAAGTTAAGTGGCAGCCCAAGAACCAGTATGACTGGGTGCATTTCACCTCAAATAACACCATTTTTGGTACTCAATTTCATACAGAGCCCCAAGTAGGCTCAGCTGCTTTAGTTTGTGATGCCTCTTCAGATATTTTGTCAAAACCTATTGATATGGATAAATATGGGATGATTTATGCTGGTGCACAGAAAAATTTAGGTCCAGCTGGCGTAACTATAGTTATCATTCGTAAAAGCTTCTTAACTCAGATGCATAATGGCTCGCCTTCTCTTCCCGCTTTTTTTAACTACCATTCTCACACCGCAGACTTATTTAATACTCCACCTACTTACGCCATCTATTTAACAGATTTAGTACTAGAATGGCTGCAAGATGAAGGCGGATTAAGTGCTATTCAAAAGAGGAATGAAACCAAAGCGGCTTTATTGTACAGTGCAATTGATGCTAATGATTTTTATAAAGGCCACGCTGCTGTAAAAGACAGATCGCTTATGAATGTAAGTTTTGGCATAAATCATGAGCACAAAAAACAGCTTGAAGCAGACTTTATTACGGAAGCAGAAGCTTTGGGAATGATTGGCTTGAAAGGACACCGTTCTTTAGGTGGAATTAGAGCTAGTATTTACAATGCATGCCCATTAGACTCTGTGGTACAACTTATTACATTTATGCACGAATTTGCAAAAAAGCGTAAATAAAGTGTGCTAATTTAAAATCGCTTCTTCTACAGACGATACCTAGGTAATCAGAGATTTTACTATTACCACTATCAGTATATAAGAAAAGGAGAAGCGACATGAAGCTACTAATAGCCGATGCCGACCAAAGCACGCACACTTTACTAAACAAAGTTTTAAACAGTTACTCATCAGCCATTTATCACGCTTTTTCAGGTGATGAGACTTACGTTGGCTATCACCAATCTGAAGCAGATCTCATTATTTGCTCATTAGATTTACCTGGAATGGATATTTTTGCTATTCATAACCGTTTGAATACCATTGAAGGCGGCAATGTGCCTTTTATTGTAATGGGAAAGACAAACAACCCAGATTTAGTGAGAAGAGTTATTCAATTGGGAATTCAAGATTTCATAGCGAAGCCTTTTGATCTTGCAACAGCTCGCTTTAGGATCGGGAAAGTTTGTAAGCGTATTAAGCTCAGAAAAGAAAGCAGACTACCAATGGCTGTTTAGGCAAATTGGAATAAATCCTTCGGGATGGAATTAACCAATGGTATTAAAGTAGCTTAGTAGCATGCTACTGATCTACTTTAATTAAATACTACGAATTCACCTTAATTTACCGATCACTTGGTACTTCACGTTGATCTGGGCCAATGTATTGGGCTAGTGGCCTAATTAAACGGTTATTATTTGCTTGTTCAATTATATGTGCGCACCAGCCAGTAATTCTGGACATCACAAAAAGTGGGGTGAAGAAATCTATATCAAAACCCATCATATAGTATGCTGGGCCAGCTGGGAAGTCTAAATTTGGATGAATGCCTTTTTGTTCAACCATAACCCTTTCTAGAATATCCGACATTTCGATCCATTTGCGAGTGCCTACAAATTCAGCCATATCGTGCATTGCTACTTTCATAGACGGTACACGGCTATCGCCGCTTGTGTAAACTCGGTGACCAAAACCCATTACTTTTTTCTTGTTTTTTAGTGCATCTAGCATCCAAGCCTCAGCCTTAGCCGGGTCTGCTATCTCAAGCAACATATGCATAACCATTTCGTTAGCACCGCCATGTAATGGCCCTTTAAGCGCGCCAATTCCACCTGTTACCGCAGAATATAGATCTGATTTGGTAGACGTGATGACTCTTGTTGTAAAAGTTGAAGCATTAAACGAGTGCTCGGCATAAAGAATCATTGATACATCGAAGGCTTTTAGCACAGCCTCGGAAGGAACTTTCTCAAAATTCATATTGAAAAAGTTTTCCGTAAAACTAAGGCTGCTATCGGGTTCAATAAATACTTTAGCTTTTCTATGGCGTAAAATGGCGGCTATACAAGTTGGAATAGCCGATAACAATCGCACGTATTTATCCCAATTGGTTTCTTCGTCGGTTTCCCAAATTCTAGGGTCTTCCATTCCTAAATAGGATACACAGGTTCTTAGGGCGTCCATTGGGTGTGCAGATACTGGGGAATGCTTAATAATTTCTTTGAGATCTTTGGAAATAGTTCGTTTAGATCGTTCTAAGGTAATAAAACGGCTATGTTCCTCTGCTGTGGGAAGTTCACCCTTAACCAATAACCACGCTACATCCATGAAATTGCGCTTGGCGCATAAATCTTGAACGGTATAGCCTCTATACATCAATGAATTAGTAGCTGCATTAACTTTTGAAATTCTACTTTCATCGGCAATTACGCCTGCTAGGCCTTTTGGGGCAATAATTTTTTCGTCTGACATCTTTTTAGTTAGCTTTGAGGATTAATTATGACTTTGAACCTTTTTAGTATTGTTATAGGTATGAATTTATGAAAGCGCTTTTTCACATACCAAACTTAATTGTGCTAAATGTACTTTCCTAAATAAAACCATTGGTTTCCGAGAAAAGTAGTTAAGCCAGCGTCGAAATAGCGTTTAGCAGCACATACCGTAAAAGAAGACTATCTAATTTAGTAAGATGAGCTCAGTTTTTAATATCTGAGATAAAAGACTTTCTAAACCTCATAAGTTGAGTTTTCACCAATCATCAAGACCTTAATGAAATAAAACCTAATTCTATTACAGATCTTTGAGCAATCCTATTATCTTAGATAAAATCTTTCAATATGCCTTTGCGAATGAATGAACCAACACAAAATGGTTTAAATCCGAAAAAACCTGAGTGGGAATACCCTAGTTTCCCAGATGTTTCACAATTGCGCAGTGCAAGCGACCATTTAGCATTAGGCTCAAGGTTGGCTTTAGTGTTAGCAGGTATTTTACTGATTAGTTTTATTTTGAGCGATATACTGCAAGATAAAATTCCGTTAGGAACCGTTAAACTTACACAGGATGCTGAACTTTTTGCACTTGGCAACCCTAATAGATCTATTGGGAATCTAAAAAAAGATGTTGCTGTATTAGTGCTTGCGGCTGAAGGCGCTCAGGCATTTGTACTGGCAGAACAAGCTTTTTCTCAGCAGTTTAGTGGCATACTTAACTTAGCGAATACCACGCATCAGCAGTCTTTTAGTGTAGCAAAACGCTTTGCTTTATTTTTTCAGTACGATGCTGTTTTTGCTTATTTACTTCCTCTTTTACTCATGTGTTCTTATGTGTATTTGGTAGAACTAAGGCAGAATGAGGCTATGGAAAAGCTCAAGAAAATGTGGGCCAATTTGATGCTAAAGAATGTGGGCTTAGCACAAGATCTAGAGAAAAGAGCCATTCAGATGGACATTTTGAAGCAGCGTCATCATCGCGAGCTACTAAACACTACAGAGACCTTCAAATCTGAGGTGCAAAAAGCCAACGCAGGTATAAGATTGCTTGAAATGGAGTTAAAAAAGAATGAAAAACTGGCTCTTAAATACCAAGAAGAGGCTGAGAAGAATACCAAAATGGTTATGCAGCTAAAGAATCGAATTGATGATGAGATTGCCTCTAAAGAAACCACTATTAAGCGAGTTTCTGAGGTTGAGAGCGAACGTGAGAGCTATAGAACAGAGGTGGTACGTATTACGCACATGCTAAACCACAGGAAGATGGAGGTTGCACAGCTTAGAAAAGAAATTGATGCGCTTCAATATTCTCAAAAAGAGCTAAAAGCTAAAGCCTCTTCATCTGAATTAAATGAACGTGATTTCGGCAAGATTTTACGCTTACAGGGTAAGGTAGATTTGAGGGATATTAAGTCCAATTTCCGAGTGTTAACCAGAATGCTTCATCCAGATCGTTTTGAGAATGAAGACGATAAAACCAAAGAATTTTCTGGATATATGTTTGCTGACGTTAAAAACGCATTCGAGTTTTTTAAAAATAAATACGGTAGCCGTTAACGAGATCAACTGAAGCTTCGGTTTAGCTTTTTTGTAATGTCATCACTTTTTTTAACTATTCAATTTCTATGTCTTTAATAAAATCTATTGCCGTTTTTTGTGCCTCCTCGGCAGGGAATCATCCTAAATATCAAGAAATAGCTGCGCATTGTGGACGCTATTTTGCCAATAATACCATTGAATTGGTTTATGGCGGTGGCAATGTCGGGCTAATGGGAAGCGTTGCTAATGCCTGTATGCTAGCAGGTGGCAAGGTTTATGGGGTAATTCCACATTTTTTTAAACGCCGGGAAGTTGCACATCCAAACATCACCAAATTAGATTACGTTGACACGATGCATGAGCGTAAATGGAGAATTTACGAAGCTTCTGATGCATTTGTCATTCTACCTGGTGGACTTGGCACTATGGATGAGTTTTTTGAGGTGCTAACTTGGGCACAAATTGGTATACATCGCAAGCCAATTGGCATTTTAAACCAAGACGGTTTTTATGATTTATTGATACAATTTATGCACAAAATGGTAGCTGAGGGTTTTGTTAAGGATATTAATTTAGCGTTAGTAATTATTGAGCCAACTATTGAGAAATTAGTAAATCGGCTGGTTGAATTTGATTCTTCGTCTATTCCTAGATTTTTAAACGAAGATGAAGTTGTGGTTTGAGGTTTTTAGTGGTGAGTGTTGAGTGAACGGATAACGGATAACGGAAAACGGAAAACGGAAAAATATAACGCAGAGACGCAATCCCACGAACGAAGTGAAGTTAATCCCACGAGTGAAGTGAGTATAAACCACAATCGTATTTTCCCTAAAATTATATATATTCCAAAAAACGATCAACTAAGCCTAAATAGCCTTATGGAAACGCATCACCGCACCTTCGATAGATCACAACTGATTAATGCGCCTTACCAGAAGCTCTATATTGATAGAGTTCCTACCGAAGAGTTGCTAAATGAGATGGAAATCCAGATTAATCATGCCCGACATTTCTATACAGCTGTTCCTAAAGAGCGTTTAGATTACCGCTATGCAATGGGCAAGTGGACATTGCGAGATACTGTTCAGCATGTAATGGATTGGGAACGCATTTTTGCAGCCAGAGCAGTAGTTATTGCTAGAGGCGCAAAAGGGCCCCTATCTGGCTATGATCAAGATGATATGGCCGATAACTCTGCCGCAAATACTCGAGAGCTTGACGATATACTGGTTGAATGGGCACATATTAGAAGAAGCACTATTGGCTTATTTCGAACATTTGACGACCAGATGCTTTCTCGAAAAGTGGAGATTGGCGGGAATATGCAAAACGTTTTAGCAATAGGCTTTATGATTGTAGGGCATGAAATGCATCATCGTCATGTTTATGCTGATCGGTACTTAAATGAAGTTTAAGAAATACCGCTGGTAACAAATTCTCCTAAATCAATATTTCGCAAGCATCCATTAGGGCTTTTCCTTAACATCAAGCCACTATGGACCAACTCGCTTTAATTTTTGTGTGTCTACTGGGTGGCATTTTGCTACAAAGAGTACCCGGTATCCCAAACGATCCTCATAAAGGCATAAATTTTTTCATTATTTATGTCTCGCTGCCAGCAGTTACGCTATTATACATCCCCTATTTTCAGCTCAATTTAATAGCGCTCATTCCCATAACAGTAAGTTTTATTATCTTTGGTTTTGCTTGGCTTTTTTTCAAAATCCTACAAAAAAGATATGGCTGGTCTAATGCACTAACAGCTTGCTTAACGTTGACTTGTGGATTAGGAAATACCTCTTTTTTGGGTTTCCCGCTTATTGAAGGTTATTTTGGAAAAGAAGGTTTACCAACGGCGGTAATCATTGATCAGGGTACTTTTTTGGTATTAGCCAGCGCCGGTTTGGCCGTAGCGATAAAAGCCGCGCATGGGAAGGTTAAATCTATTGTTATCATCAAAAAAATTGTGCTGTTTCCTCAGTTTATTGCTTTCATATTTGCGCTATTTGTATTGGGAAAAGGCTTCGGAGACGTTGCTGAATCGGTCTTCGCCAAATTAGCATCGACTTTAGTACCCTTAGCCTTGGTTTCTGTTGGATTGCAAATTCAGTTTTCTTTCAAGGAAATTAAAAGGCGATTTATTGCAATTGGTTTAACATACAAACTGGTTTTGGCGCCCATAATTATCTTTCTTTTTTTTCGATTTGTGATAAACGATACTTCATCGCTTTCGGCTAGAGTTTCAATAATGGAAGCTGCAATGGCACCAATGATCACAGCTTCTATCTTAGCTAGTCAGTATAAACTTGAAGCTCCGCTAGCACAAATGATAACGAGTATTGGCATTATGCTAAGTTTTGGAACAACCTTTCTTTGGTGGCTGATTCTGGGGTGAAGTTTTAACGCAAACGATTCTTTTTGAATGATTAGACACGAAGTCACAGAGCCACAGAGGATTAAATGTTGTTCACCGCGCCGAATCGTTTCGCTCACTGTTCAGGAAGACGCCCTCACCTCAAACCTCAAACCTCAAACCTCAAACCTCAAAAATTAATGATCATAGACGGTATACCAATCGAGGTAGTTCGTAAACCTATTAAGAATATGAACTTGCGTATATATGCTGAGACGGGCAAAGTGCGTGTTGCCGCTCCTAGGCACTATAGCGATGCCTTAATTAGACGTTTTGTGGCTGAAAAAAGTGCGTGGATTCAGCAAAAACTGAAGAAAACGGAGCCTATTCGAGCTTTAAAAAAGCTACCCATATCCTTTCTGGAAGGCAGTGAACAGCTGTTATTTGGTGAAATGTATACGCTTATGTTGAAGAGTGATGGCGGGAAGAGACGGTGTCGGCTTGGGTTAGATAATACCATTGAAATGTTCAATACATCAGAACTATTGGATGAGCAAAAGGCCAAATTGTTGCTGGAATGGAAGCGTGAGTTATTGAAAGAAACTGTTCAATCTTTACTTCCAAAGTGGGAAGATAAAATGGATATTAAAGTCGAGTTTTTAGGGGTAAAAAATATGAAAACACGCTGGGGAACCTGTCTTCCTTCAAAACAACGAGTTTGGCTTGCCTTAGATTTGGTTCATAAACCTACTGAGTGTGTAGAGTATGTTTTGGTGCATGAATTGGTTCATTTTTTTGAGCCGCTACATAATAAAAGGTTTCATGGCTTCATGAGTCATTATTTACCTGAATGGCCAGCATTGAAGAAAAAATTGAATTCAAGCTATATTTAACTCCTATTAGAGAATCTCATTTATCAAAACGACTCTGAAAGCAGACCTCCTGTAGGTCGTCTCTGCTAAATACTGACTGTAGAAGACATTTTAGCACGAGTTTCCTATTACTCCGTGTCTTCGTGCCTCAGTGTCAAATAACTGGATTGCTTGTTGTTCTTTAACTGGATTCCCTGCGACGGATTCGCTACATCTCTATACAATTTGCTGCCGCAAATCACTCGATGAGTGTTCACTAACTGTAAAGACA
>Ga0306872_100350_pt1 | contig 18879 bp, 19 predicted proteins | sample AntRauMeHopE1498_FD_190455 | JGI IMG/M metagenome (GOLD analysis project Ga0306872, IMG submission 190455) | Saline lake microbial communities from Rauer Islands, Antarctica - Metagenome Hop E1 #498 (v2) (version 2) | ecosystem: Environmental > Aquatic > Non-marine Saline and Alkaline > Saline ...
TTCAAACGGCTGGATGAACGCGTGGTTAACGATATCAACCGGCGGCTCCTCGCCCTGAACCAGCTCAAGTTCGCTGACGATAGCGGCGATGTGTTGCTTCGCAAATTCGGCTTCCACGGCAGTTTGCATGGATGCGTTCATCCACCCCTCAAATACCACACTACTAGCGGTCGCTCCAGCCACCGCAACAGTCGCAAACCGATCGCGCTGCCACGAGAGTACCTCAGCTGCAATCCGTAACTGTCGTAGATGAGTGTGGGCAAAATGCTCCGCCTGGTCGTGCACAATCCCCAACTCTCCGTTCCCAGCCGCCAATTTCTCTTCGGTAGCGACCAGTTCAATCTCGGCAGATTCAAACCCTGCCGGTGCAGCGATGATTTGCAGCTGTTTAGCTTCTAACTGCTTTTGTAGGTCAGTCGCTGTGAGGGCGTCAGCTGCCACCGTGACAGCACACAGATTAGGGTTCTTTTCAAGCGTGGTCAGCTCTGCGGTGATGTTGTTGGTTGCAAGGAAACCAGTTAGGAATGCTTCGAGCGGTTCGGGGTTCTTAGGTGCGTCTTTTGGTCGGGTGACGAGGATTGTGTAGGTAGTAGCGGTTTTGAGATGAGACAATTTAAGCGGGACTGCTTTCCAGATCTGCAACAAGGCCGCTTGCTCAGTGAGCAGTCGAACAGCATTGGTTTTTTCGGCCAACTCCACCTGAAGCTCTTCTTGGTCCGCCACGATTTGGGCAACGGCGTCAGTATCAGTGGTGTATTTCTTCACCTCAGTCTCGGTTAGATCAGCAGTTGACCCATCACGGAGGGTGCGCCAGAGACTTTTTTTTACTTCGTAGGGCGCCAGGAACCCGACTGCGTGGTGTAGTCGCGGGAGGAGCTGGGCGTGTGGGAACTCAGCTGTCGCCGGGGTGATTTTGGAGGCGTCGATTTCAGTAAACTCCATTACTCCCGCTCGTTGCAAGGTTTGCAAAAAGGCGTCCGTATCAGTACGGTGGACGACAACCTGAACTTTTTGCATTGTAACAACAGCCATGAAATATTTACTACGAGAGAGCCTCGTTAATCTTTCGTTCTAGTTCAGTCTTTTTTTCAGCAAACGCAGCGCTGATTGCAGCGGCGTCTTTGGTAGCTTGGGTAGTGATTGTTTGGGAGCTGGTTTCAACTGTGTTCGTGTGTTCAGCCAGTGTCACTGTTTCGTGTGCCGCCAGGCGAACTATTTCAGCAGCAATAGACGCGGCTGAGGCGTTTTTAGCATCGGCAATCTGTTGGGTGGCTGCAGCTGTAGCCGTCGCAACCTTGGTGGCAGCATCCTGTTCAGCTTGCAATACGTGGTCTAAAACAGTCATATAATCGAGAACAATCAAATAATTTAAGCGTGACCATAGTACACCCGTCAGATGTAGCGTCAAGTTGATTATTGGCATAAGTTTTTGATGGCTAAGTGACAGGAAAGCTGAATGCTATATCTAAGTAATTCCCTCGCCATGTATACTAACCGTATGAAATTTATCTTGCTGGCGATTGGTGGGTTTATCTTACTTTTGATTATTAATTCGTTCCTCGGCGGTGATCCATTAGGCTAAAACCTAAAAATGCCCGTGTATCGCATATGATACGTAGACGTTTTTTATCCCACACCGAGTGCTGGATAAGGAATCGAAAAATAACTGATCACATATATGATTAGTTGCAATCAGTCAGTTACATTTTGATTTGTCCGACACTCGGTGTTGGACACTTTGGAATTATGGTAGGCTCACATTTATGGAACTCCCCCCTTATGTAGTACTAGACAAAGCGGTCGGCGAAACGCCGCTGCAGTGCATGGAGGTGTGGCGTCAGACGCAGCCGTCCGAGTATACCAACCTCCCGCTGACCTACGCCGGTCGCCTCGACCCAATGGCGTCGGGTAAGTTACTCGTGCTCATTGGCGAAGAGTGCAAACGCAAAGAGCAGTATCTCGCACTCGACAAAACCTACCAGTTTTCGGTGTTGCTTGGGATTGGGTCTGATACGCATGATGTGTTAGGACGATTGCACACAGATACGTTTCTTCAAACTGAAGACCTTTCTTCTGGAGCGCTCCGGGCCGCTTGGCCAAGTCTTACCGTCCCTGATGACCTGTTTGTTCTCGAAACTCAGCTTCGTGGTATTTGTGAGCAACTCACCGGCGCCATCGAACTCCCCTACCCCCACTTTTCATCCAAAACCGTACAAGGCAAACCATTACATATGTGGACGCTCGAAGGTCGCCTCCATGAGATCTCCATCCCAACCAAAGCTTCAACCATCTATTCTTTGCAACTGGACAAAATCGAAACCAAAACTCGAGCAGCTGTCTGCACCGAAGCTCGCGCCAAAATCGACACTATCCCAGAAGTAACCGAAGCTAAAAAAACCCTCGGCAACAACTTCCGCCGCGTAGACGTACGCCAAGACTGGGAACAAATCAAAAACTGGCCGACATCCGATGTCGGCCAGTTAGATTGGTCAGGCTCTCTCGCCTTGCCTGAGCAGTACAAAATCGCTCATTTCACCTGTGCTGCGAGTAGTGGAACATATATGCGAACCCTGGCTAAACTAATCGGTCAGAAACTTACGACGCCAATCCCAAGCCTAGCCTGGTCAATCCACCGAACCCAGATTGGAGTGTTTAATAGCGAAACTCAACGCTGGAGGAAAGAGTTTTGACACGGTTTACTTTGACGGTGTCTCCCCTTCCAACTCCTCCACTTTCTCAACGTACGCCAGCGCCGCTAGGACGAACTCGGCGTGGCTCCAGACTAGGGGTGAGGCGCTGAGGTGTTCTCTAGTATCTGGCTGCATTTGTTCTGAGAGGGTTCCGCTGGTGCTGGCGTGGCTACAGGTCCATTCTAGGATTTCTAGTGGGTATGTGAGGTCCTCCTTGGTTTTGGCAATTTCTATATAGTACCGGGCAATCCAGAGCGTACAGATGACCCACGGGTTAGGGCTGCCAGCTGATTGCTGGGTGTAGTAGGTGTCGCCTTCGTAGCGGATGAACCCTTTGGCTGCGCCGTGGACCTGAAGTTTTGCCTCTACGGCTTTGACCATACTGACCATCCGCTCATCATCGAGATCGAACACTTCAAACAGTTGTAATCCATACAGACTACTCGTGTCAATTACCTTGTCGTACTCCAGCTCATCATCGACGTGCAGCACGTGTTTTACAAACGTACCGGTTTTTTTATCGAATAACACATCGCCAATCGCAGTTTTGATCCGGCCGGCGACCGCTTCGAACGTCCGGGCGGGACCAGCTTTGCCGAGCAACTGGGCGAATTTGGCCGCCGCCATCAGGCCAGCGTAGGTACTGGCAGCAGTGTAGGTCGAGGTACCGTATTTCTCCTCCCAAAGGTCAAATGACGCCTGCGGAAGTCCGGTTGTCGACTCGATGTACTCACACATGAATTCTGCTGCTGGTTCGATAAAGCTGTTATAGAGACTCTCAATGAACTCAATGTCTTTGTATTGCTCGTAGTGTTTCCACAATGCAAATAGAATCGAAGCGGTCTCATCTTCTTGGATGGGGAGCTGCGCTTCTCCGTTAATCATCCAGGGGTGCCAAGAACTTCCCAGCACGCCATCAGTGCGGTACTTGTGCATCAGGTACCCACCTGGCTCCTGGCAACGAGCCATGAATTCAAAAAATCTCCGCGTCACATCGTGGTACCCGGCTCTATCAAACGCTAGACTGATCATCGCTCCATCGCGCGGCCAGACGTAGCTGTAGGTATCGCGCCCATGATGCAACATATCGGTGTCACTACTAGCAATGGTGCCACCACGATTATCTGTGTGCACCCGCATAATCATCAGGGAACGCTTGTAGAGCGTCCGTAATGAAGCTGGCAGGGCGGTCATATCACGATCATCTTTACCTAGCCACGCAGTCCAGTACGCATCAGTTGAAGTAATCAACGCGTCAGGAGTCTCATCCAAAACAAGTTCATCAAGAGTATGAGCCTCGGACACAGATTTAGCGCACACAATCCAGTAGTGGGCCTGATTAGATTCACCAGCCTCCAGATCAAAAGTGAGTGCCAAAACAGAATCAACTGACCCGTGTTCGATTGGATTACTTTCAAGTTGACCATCTTCAGCATCGAGCCACGTCCCCTCTTTACCTTCGATTCCAAACAGACCGATGTTGTATTCTTTAAATTGTTTGCCATTGGCGTAGGCGTTGACCAGGAGCGTCGTCTCGCCTTTGTAGTGCACTATCGCCCCTACGCGCGGGTCAAAATACCCGGTGTCGCCACGTCTGGATTCATAGATTCTAAACTGTTGAGCAAGAAATAGTTTCACTTCGCGCGGGCGGTCGCCACTATTGGTGATAGTAAAGTGTCGCAAAAACACATCATGCTCATTGTGCACGGTGTCGCGACTAGCGAGCGTAATCCCCAGCTCACGATTCTCCGCGAACATAGATCCGACGCAGGTATGCTCCTCGCCGCCAATAGTCACCCGCCAGGTCGGGTCGTCAAGCCACGACATCTTGCCGTCGACAAACACTCCAACTCGGTGGACATAATTCCCACTCGCACCACTGACGTGGTTTGCTTCCCCAACAAACGGATAGTACAGATCACGAACCTGCCCGCGGTCATCTAATCCAACGAGCACATTGCCATTTCCGACCGTGACCGAACGAGCCATAGATTAGATTGAATACAGTTTAAGATGTTTCACCACGATGGTGCGAGCACCCTTTTGGGTTTTGGCTTTCTTCAAATCAGCTGCGCACGCAGCGTCGCACAGCACCGTGTCCACCCAGATAGAAAAATCGTTGCGATCCCCATGGGCATGGAACTGGTAAATGTCTTTGTCCATCTGGCCAAACGCATCGTTGAGAGCCATCAGACTGTTGAGGACCTCACCGTTCTGGACCCAGAACGATTCTTGGTCAGACGCAAACACCAAGTCTTTGACCGGTTTTTTCATCGCCGTCGCTTTAGGAGTTTTGTTGGCTTTCTTGGCAACAGTTTTCTTGGTGGTGGTTTTCTTAGCGGTTACTTTTTTCTTGACGGTAGCTTTTTTAGCCACTGGCTTTTTTTTCACAGTCGTTTTTTGGGCGATCGTCTTGACACTTTTTTTGGCAACGGGTTTTTTTGTAGGCATAAGAACGTAAGAACAATTGAGTGGTAATGACTTTAGTTTATCACGTGGACTGGTTACTGCGAGGGATAACTGGGAAGATCGACTTGAACCGGTTCCAGATGTTTTGCAGAGGATGTTGTTTAGTCGGAGGTTCTGAGGTTGGTGATTTTGGTGGATGAGCCTCTGGCTGCTTATCTTTGTTTGTTGGTGTAGGTTTTGATGCAGTTTTTTTGGTTGGTGGTACTGCAGAGCGAGCCGCGACATCGGCTTTGTTGGCCGTGGCTAATAGAGCGGCTTTTTCTTTTTCATTAACCACGTGATCGACCCGCAATTTGAGGTCAGACAACGCATTCATAAACGCGATGTATGCATCGTACGGAGATTCGTACGGGGAGAAATACGCGTGCACGTCTCCGTCGTTAGACCACTTGGTACACATGTAATAGAAATGGTCTGAGGTTTGCAGCTTGCGCCATTTCTCGATCAAGTCACGCTTGCCGGATTTCATCACGTTTTCCTCCATCCGGTACGTCGCCGCAAGCGCATCGCGCTGGATGTCGTTGCCGTTCCAAGCAGTCAGATCGCGGTCAGTATCGGCCCACGTCAGCACATCTGGCACATCGTACTCGCCTTTGACGTCGTACGCTTGCACGGTCTCGGTCGCAGTTTTGAAACTGGTATCAGGGTGACGTAAGAGTGTCTCTGGGAGCGCCCGCAAGAAATCAAAAATCCCGGTGTCTGCCCATTGGTGTTCACCAAAACTCTCGTAGTCCATAAACAAGTTCACTGTCTCACCATCCCCGTGGTTAGAGTGAATCCAACCAGCATACGTGTCAGCCGACAAGGGCCAACTCGACCATTGTTTGTTCCCAAATCGAAACGCAATGTCGTCCGACAGTTTATAGTTCTTGAGGAGAATTTTGATTTTCTTGCAGCCTGGTGGATGGTAGAGAAAATTGGGGCTTCGCCACCCGAGATACTTTTCCCAACCTTCGGCCATAATCCCCAAGTAGCCGTTATCCTCACACCATTTAGCCAGGTCGTTACGATACGACAGCTCAGTGTTCCGGAACACCCGTGGTGTCACCCCGAACAATTGTTTGATCCGTCGTTCGTGCTTCTGTACTTGGCGCTTGAATTCCGGCACCGAGTAGAAGAACGCCAGTGAGTGGTGGTACGTGTCAGCGAGAATCTCAACCCGACCAGTTGCGACCAGTTCTTGAAATGACTCTAATACGTCAGGAGCGTAGGCCTCGAACTGATCGAGCGCAGTACCCGAGAACGACAGGTTGAACCGGAATTCTGGGTGCTGGTCGAGTAGCTCCTTGAGGAGTTTGTTGGTTGGCCGGTATGATTTGTTGGCAACTTTTTCGACAATCCGTCGGTTATTCAAATCAGTTTCTGAGTCGTCATTAAAATATTCGGTGTCAGTCCCGATATCAAACACCCGGTATTTTTTGACCCGGTATGGTTGGTGAACATGGAAATAAGGGCAAACAGTAAGCATAGTTATGATGTTGCGTATTGTAACAGATTACGATAGAGAGCAGCCATCTTGGCAGCAGCCTTTTGCCACGACAGCCCCAGCAACTGCAACCGACCTTCTTTGACAATCTGCTCGCCCATAACTGGGTAACGCAGCGCGGACAAGATTTGGTTGGCCATCTGGTCCACATCCCAAAAATCGACTTTGAGAGCGTGGGTGAGCACTTCAGCCACACCAGACTGTTTGGTAATGATTGATGGTGTCCCGTGCTGCAGTGCCTCGAGCGGCACCAACCCAAATGGCTCCGACACCGAAGGCATCACAAACAAATCAACGCTCTGGTAGAGCCGGTCACGCTCCTGCTCCCAAGTAGCTCCGGCGAACCGGACATGTTCTGATAGTCCCATCTCACCCACTTGGTGAATAACCTGTTTTACCATGTCGCCCCAGCCCGAAATAACGAACACCACGTTCGGGTCGACATCGACCACCCGTCTGGCGGCATGCACAAAATAATCAACCCCTTTTTGGATACTAATGCGGCCGTGATAGAGAACGATTTTCTTACCTTGGTCGCGTAACGCTTGGAGGGTTGGCTCAAGCGCAACGACCTCTTCTGCATCACAGCCGTTGTGTACCACCTCGATTTTGTCGGGCTGCACGCCGTGTTTGTTGATCAGCACGTTGCGGGTGAAATTACTTACCGCTACTACCCGGTCGGCCATGGCGAACCCTTCGAGCTCAATTTGGTGCATACTCGGATCGACGTTGTCCCCGGCTGCTTGATCAAACGATGTCGCATGTACGTGCAATACCAACGGCTTACCACTGGCAATCTTGGCCGCTATTCCAGCCAGATACGACGTCCAGTCGTGGGCGTGTATCACATCAAACTGCTCCATGCGCGCAATGATGGCTGCCTGATGCGCAAACCGATGAGCTTCTTCGAGAATCGTTCGTGACCGAAAGATAGGTTTGCCCGTGGCGTCGTACCCAGTGATTGAGTCGACCATCGTTGTAGCATGGTGGTACGGTCCAGGGAACGACTGTTCATATTCACTCATCCGCACGAGGCGTTCAGTGTCTGCAAACAGCACTCGCACGTCACCCTTGATGGCTTGGGTTTTCGGTAACACCAAAGTCACCTCCACACCATCGTGTAGCAATTCACGCGTTAAACCAAAGCAAGCGACCCCAAGGCCGCCGTTTTTGGATGGAGGATACTCCCAACTGAAGGTGAGAACTTTCATTGCAAAAGGCTATCGGATTAGCAAACCTGCCAGAAAATCCAATAATAAGCTCATACTAACACGATGCACAAGCTAACCTTCGTAAAAGCAGTTAAATACTGTTGATTGCCTTTAGACGCAGGCCCTCTGATTGACATTTTTCAGCGGTTTGCTAGTATTCCCCCACTATGTCACAAGATTTACTGATTAAGATGGTCTCAAAAGGCGATGCAACTGGCATTGGCAAAGGGCACGTGTACTACACGCGGTTTAACAACAAAAACAAAAAAGACCCAAGCAAAAAGCACCAAGAAACGAAATTCAACCCAGTAGCCCAAAAGCACTGTTTGTACGTCCAGAAGAAATAAAGACTAGACCAAGCAAAACCGCACCCCAGGGTGCGGTTTTGGTTTACCTCTCCTGTACCTGTCCGACCCTAGGGTTAGAGCGATTTTACGGTATATCTAGATCACCTAATCCCGCAGATTAGCGGCTAATCTGCGGGATTAGGGATTTTTGGGCCTGTTTAGAGTTGTCCGAGGCTAGCGGCACTGTTTCGCTTCACCACTTCAAGCATGGCGGTTTTGGCAGCGTCGACGTTCTCTGGTTTACCACCCCAGGCATCAAGTACCGGTTGCTCGAGCGCGCGAGAGAATGAAAACGTGATTGGCCATGGTTGCTGTCCCATTTTTGCAATTGCATCAAGGTTTTCTGCTGACCGTTCGGGTGACTGTCCACCTGATAGGAATACAATCCCGGCTGTCTCGTGCGGAACGCTCATGTGGAAGGTACGCAGAGTAGCCTGGGCCACTTCTTGGGCTGATGTTTGCTCAGAGTATTTGTCTCCCGCGAGGACCATCGATGATTTGAGGATCAGTCCGGCGAGGTCCACCCGATATTCTTGTAGGGTCTGAAAGAGGATTTGGAGGGTGCGAGTGGTTTCGATTTCCGCTTTCTGGAGTGAATGGTCACCAGCGTGGATGACTTCCGGCTCGACAATCGGGACGATGCCGGCAGCCTGACACAGCTGCGCGTAGCGGGTCATCTGGATACAATTCATTTTGACCGTCTCGTAGGTCGGGGTGTCGTCGCCGTCAATGTCGACTACCATCCGCCATTTGGCAAACCGAGCCCCCATCGAGTAGTAGTCAGCCAGTCGATTAGCGAGATCATCTAACCCTTGAGTAATAACCTCCCCTTTGAACCCTTCGTGGTCGTTGACACCAGTGTCGACTTTGATCCCCGGGATGATGCCTTTGGCTACGAGCACATCCGGGAACGGTGTGCCGTCATCGGTAGTGTTGCGGATTGACGAGTCGTACATGATCACCCCTGAGATGTACTGCTCGATGCCGTCGGCGGTAAAGAGGATCTCGCGGAAATCCTGCCGGTTCTCGGGCGTATTCTCAAGGTGCACTCGCTCTAGCCGCTTGCCAGCTGTCCCGTCGCTTTCATCCGCTGCTAAAATCCCCTTACCACTGGCCAAGAGCGCCGCGGCTGTTTCGTATAGTTTAGTATTATTTTTCATTTCTAAATAATACCAGCCCGGCGAGCAAAACTCGCCGGGCTGTGTGGATGGCTAGATACTACGCCCGGATTTTCCAGCCGTTTTGAAATAGTCGTACCACCAGGAACCCCAGTCCGAGCACCAGCCCGAGTGTGACCGCCAGCCCCACGGCTGAGTTCGCTTCACTGTAGCCAATCATGCTGCTGCGGATGCCGTCGGCAAAATAGAAAAATGGGTTGTACATAGTGATGCTGGCCGCCAGTGGCGGCAGCATCGTGATGCTATAGAAAATCCCCCCGAGGTACGTCAGCGGCGTAATCACAAACGTATTGAGCGACTGCAACTGCTCGAACCCTTCGGCCCACAGCGCCACAATGATCCCCAGCATAGCAAAAATCGCCGCAATCATCGACACGTACCCCACAAACGCCAGCGGGTGCTGCAGCTGCACCGCGCCAAACGCCAACCCAACCCCCAACACCAACCCCGCCACCATCAGCGCCCGCACGATAGCACCACCCACAAACCCTAGCAGCATTTCCAAGTATGAAAATGGTGAGATGAGGATTTCTTCAATCCCGCGGGTAAAGCGCATAAAATAGAGACTGGAAGACGCACTCGCAAACGACGCGTTAATTATTGACAGCATGAGGATCCCAGGAAACACAAACGAGATGTACGGCACGCCAGCAAAATCATCAATCTTGGTTCCGATGACTGACCCAAAAATAAATATGTACAGCGCCGCGGCTACCACCGGCGCGATTAGCGTCTGTATCGCCACCCGCATGGTTCGCTGTACCTCCCGACGGAACATTGTGTAGAGTCCAATTGTGTTCATATAAAAATAGTTAGGGTGCTGACCTTGCAACACATGGTAATAGATAGTGAGTAAGCTGGTGCGTGATTTTTAGGGGTAAATCATGGCCTAGCGGCCTCGAGCGCCCCTAAAAATTACGTAGCGGCTTGGTCATTATCGGCTCTAGTAATCTCTAGATACGCCTCCTCTACCGACTTGCCACCTTTCATAAACTCCGCTTTAGTCCCTTGCGCAACGATTTTTCCGTGATTAATAATCGCGATTTCTTTACAGAGGTATTCGATTTCTTCGAGGTAGTGCGAGGTGAGGATGATGGTTTTGCCACGTTCGTTCATCTCTTTGAGGTATGCCCACAGGTCTTTGCGCTGCTCGACATCCACGCCAGCGGTTGGCTCGTCGAGGATTAATAGGTCTGGGGTGTGAATCAGCGCCCGCCCGAGCATCGCCCGGCGTTTGAGACCACCGGATAATTTCTGGAATTTCACATCGCGGTGCTCCTGCAAATCAAACCGTTCAATCAACTTTTCAATTCGTTCTTCTCGAGTGGCTTTAGGGATTTTGTAATAGCCACCCATGTAGTCCATCAGTTGGACCGGCGTCGCAAATATATCAACGTTGAATTCCTGCGGCGACAAGCCAACTTTGGTTCGCGCTTGTCGATAGTCCTTTACTACATCGATGCCATCAACGGTAATGGTTCCGCTAGTTGGCTGCGCAATCCCCGTGATGCAATGAATCACCGTCGACTTCCCCGCTCCGTTAGGCCCAAGCAGCCCATAGAATGCGCCCCGCTTGACCGTCAGCGACAGGTCTTGCACTGCGGTCTTGGCATCTTTCCCCTTTCCATAAACCTTGGTGAGGTTTTTGATCTCCAGCATTGGTGTAGACATAGATATGCAGTATACACCCAATAGTAAGTAAGAAAAAAGAAAAAGCCGCGCGATTTTCACCGCGCGACAACTATGCTACCTGTGTGCTGAGAATAATCCCAGAATAGTGTATCCACCATGTATCTAACATGATTTAAACATTCTAAGATACGATTATCGTCACGTGTTCTTTGTTTTTCGGTGATAACAGTAAACACTTCGCCCGCCATTTGATCAACCGACAGATCAAAGCGGATTCCGTCAATCTCATTAACAAAATGATCCCATACTCCGTTTGCGAATTTCAAACGCTGGTGAATGATTTCACCAGCGAACAACGTCTGAACTAAACGTGCCGTTGGGTAACATTGTCCACAAGACGGATTTTCTGGAGTCCAGATATCGGGAAAGCCTGATGAGGCACATGACCAAATCTGCGGCAGAATCTCTGAAAGTAACGCAAGACCACTATCCAGATTAGTATTTATTTTAGGAACAGTTTGTGACATTTTTTCCCTTTGCTTTCTGTCTACTTTTATGTATTATCTATAAAATATATGAAAAGTCAAGAAGAACAGTGGTTGCTTGCGGAGAAATACGGCGGTGTGAAAACTGCGGAGTTTTATGCTGACTGCAAGGCTTTGGCGCTGGGGACGCCTTTGGGGTATTTGATTGGGCAGGTGCCGTTTTTGGATTGTACTATTTGGCTAGACGCTCAGCCGTTGGTGCCGCGAGTGGAGACTGAGTATTGGGTGGAGCAAGCGATTACGGCAATCAAGGAACGCCAAACAGTCCAACCGGTTTTGTCTGCTGGTGAGGGTCAGTCAGCTGCTGTGCAGCTGACTGACCCTCACCCTACCACCAGCATCCTCGACCTTTGTGCTGGCAGTGGCTGCATCGGCGTGGCGGTGGCGAAGGCTCTACCTACAGTCCAAGTGGATTTTGTCGAACTCAGCGTACAACTCATTCCCACCATCAACAAGAATTGTCTCGAGAATCACATCGAGCAATCGCGTTGCCGTATCTATCATTCCAATTTGTTTGCTGGTATCCCGACCGACGCCAGATACGATTTTATCCTCAGCAACCCACCGTACATCGACCCAGCAGTTGACCGCGCAACCGAGTCGGTCAAATCACACGAGCCGCACCTAGCGCTCTATGGTGGCATCGACGGCCTAGAAATAATCGAACAGATAATCGCGACCGCCAAGGATCACCTCACTCCAACGGGCCAGCTGTGGATTGAGCACGAACCAGAACAAGTCAACCACATCAATAAACTAGCCGCTGATGGTGGATTCAATTGCACCAGCCACGCTGACCAGTACGGCGTCCTTCGTTATTCCATTCTAGTGGTACAATAATCTCATGCCGACCGAGCCGACCATCAACCTCACCGAGACACTGGGTGAATTTATGTCACTGCCTGACGTGATGCTACTGTTGTTCCTGCTCGCAACCGGGATCTATGTCATCTACTCGGCGATTTTTTATTATCACTGGCAACAATACGGTGTCAACACTGCCGTGACTTGGATCACGTTTGTCACTTACGCCGCGACAACACTCCCATTATTTCTCATCATGGCAGGTCTGACGCTTACCTTCTAATATATGTTGTTCGAAAAAATCCAACTTGACCCGGACGAAAAGGTGCTCATTATGGTGCGTAAGCACTGGTTTGTGATCATGGCTGAATTGTTTGGAGTATTTATTCTAGTGTTGCTGCCGTTTATCGCGCTGATTGGGTTCGCGGTGTTCCAGGGGTTCTTTTCTACCCTAAATTTCAACGTTTTGGAATACGCTAATGTGATTGGGTTTGGGGTGGCGGCTTGGCTACTACTGTCGCTACTGGGAGGATTCACCATTTGGACGCACTACTACCTCGACCTATGGGTGGTGACTGACCGCCGGATTATATTGGTCGACCAGGTGCACTTTTTTAGTCGCAACGTGAGTGTGTTTCGCCTCGAGCGAATGCAAGACATCGAATTCAAAATCACCGGCATCATCCCCACCCTGCTTAATTTCGGTACGCTCAAAGCCCAGACCGCTGGCGCCCACGAGAGTAACTTCAATTCCACTGGCCTCCCCGATCCCCGTGGGCTGCAGGCTACCATTCAAAAAGCCATGGACAGGCGAATGGAAAAGCTGCATGCCATGCCGGACGAGCTCAATGGTTAACACAAAATCCGCTCGGAGGTTTTCTTGCTGCAGTCGCACTATTCCCGTACAATCACCGTTATGTCAGAACCACTATCTACCCAATCATACAAAGGCGTCCGTGACTTTTACCCAGCTGCTATGGCGGTGCAGCAATATATATTTGATACCTGGAGCGAGACCGCGGAGCGGTTTGGTTATGAGCGGTACGATGCTTCGGTGCTAGAACCAGCAGCGCTGTACAAAGCCAAAGGCGCTGAAAATGCCGAAATGGTTAACGACCAGACGTATACCTTTATCGACCGGGGTGACCGCGAGGTGACCCTGCGGCCTGAGATGACGCCGACCGTGGCGCGCATGATTGCTGGCAAGGCAAAAGAACTAGCGTGGCCAGCGCGTTGGTACTCGATCCCCAACCTGTTTCGCTACGAACGCGCGCAGCGTGGACGTTTGCGTGAACACTGGCAACTGAACGTCGATATGTTTGGTGCCAACGACTACACCAGCGACGTCGAAATCATCCAACTTGCCCACCAGATTTTTCTTGATTTTGGGGCAAGCGAAGACATGTTCGAAATCCTCATCAACAACCGAGCGACTATGAACCACGCCTACGCCGCGCTTGGTATCACTGACGCTGACACCGTCACGGCGATAACTCGCCTCAATGACCGCAAAGACAAAATCACTGACGAGGAATACGTCACCGCACTAACTGAGATCACCGCTGACGCGTCGCTGACAGCCGAGATCAAAGCCATGATCGAATCAGAGGACCCTGGCGACAACCTGGTCGTCGCTACTTTGCGTGACCTTGGGATCAACAACGTCCGCATCGACCGCGCCCTGGCTCGCGGGTTTGACTACTACACTGGCACCGTATTTGAATTCAAAGACACCCACCCGGATAACAACCGTGCGCTTCTTGGTGGTGGTCGCTACGACAACCTGACCAGCCTGTTTGGTGGTGAACCGATATCAGGGATCGGGTTTGGGTTTGGTGACGTCACCATGCGTGATTTCCTCGAGACGCATGACTTACTTCCAGCCGATGTGACGTTCACTGCACCCGCGGTCGCACTGCTTCCACTGAGCTCCGAGCAAAACCTCCCTGCCATGCAGCTCGCTCAAGATATCCGTGCAACTGGGTTGTCCTGCAGCGTCGACACCACCAACCGCAAAATCGGCAAGAAAATAGCCTCGGCTGCAACAGCCAACGTCATCTATATCATCACCATCGGTCAAGACGAAGTAACCTCTAGCACCTACACCATGAAGCACCTCGAAACCGGTACAGACGTAACTGGCACCCTAGCGGAACTGATGAACAGCCTGGTTGAGCTTGCTTAACGTTGTGGATTGTGGCATTGTAAATACAGAAACAAAAGGAGTCGGTGACATGATGCTGCAAACGTTGATTGAGGAGAGCAAATTTCGAGAAGAAACAAAATCAGCGCTGGCAAAGTGCTCTCCGGCTGGCAGTAAGACGCGATTTGTCACGATTGGCGACATCGTTCGGTACTGCACCAGAGACGGACGCAACACGTCTAACTTGCTAAATTTGCGTGATCTTAAACCAGGCATGGTGAGGGAAATCCGACAAAAGCTGGAAGCAGCCAAATTACTCTAAGCCCGCCAGACTATCGGCGGGCTTTCCGCGTATGGTATACTCGCGCTACTATGCGGTACGTTGTATTTGACCTTGAGACCCAAAATATCTTTCAGGAAGTTGGGTCGAGTGATCCGACGGCTTTGGATATTTCCGTTGGGACGGTCTACGACTATGGGACTGGTAAATACACCACCGTCTCTATTGATAACCTCGACGACTTGTGGCCGATTATTGAGGTGGCTGATGCCTTGGTCGGGTACAACAGTAACCACTTCGATATCCCCCTCCTCAACAAATACTACCCCGGTGATTTAACGCAGATCAAAAGCATCGATCTACTCGAAGATATCAAAGCCTCGCTCGGGCGGCGGTTGCGGCTCGACAGTGTGGCCCAGGCAACCCTCGGGACCAAAAAATCAGCCGACGGGCTGCAAGCAGTGCGCTGGTGGCGCGAGGGCAAGATCAAAGAGATCATGAAATACTGCGAGCAGGACGTCCGAGTGACCAAAGACATTTTTGAATACGCTCGCAAACACGGCCACGTCAAATTCAAAGACGGCCACCGCAAAAAAGAAATCCCCCTCAATATCGCCCACTGGGAAGTAAAAGAGGATAGCGCCATGACGCACTCGTTACAGTTTTGAGTCAAAAAAGCCCGCGACGTTCGCGGGCTTTTGACCCTCAGTATAAAGATAATCCACGGCACGCTATACATTTTTCCTCACTACCGTAAAGACACAAATCAACCTAGGAAATAAACGCCACGTAGCCCACCAGCGCTGATAGGATAAGGCCGTACCAGACAAACGGCCACAAGGTGTATTTCCTGATGAACGCGAGAAAGAAGTGGATTACAATCAGTGCCGTGGCAAATGCCACAACCGCCCCGATACCAATCAATCCCCACTCCACCTCCCCTTCGGTTTGCATTAGATCGAGCGTCATTTTGATCCCAACCCCCAACGTAATCGGGATGGCGAGCAAGAATGAAAATCGCGTTGCTTCGATACGGGTAAGCCCGACAAGCATCCCTCCGGCGATGGTCGCGCCAGAGCGTGACATTCCTGGCAGCAGCGCCAACGCTTGGAAGAACCCAATCTGTAGGCCTTTTTTGAGGGTGAGCTGGCCCTGGGGCGGCGCCACTGAGTAGCGCCACTCGGTGTACAAGAAAAATATCGATGCGAACAGTAGCACAACGGCAACGATGGCTGATGTGCGGAGGTTTGCTGAAATGTATGGCTCGAGCAGTACCCCAATCACCACCGCCGGTACCGTACCAATCATCAAGGCATAGAGCAGCGTCATGTCTTTTTGGTCAACTGGTAGTCGGCCGAGTTTGCGCAGTGCCACTTGCAACAACCGCCACAGGTCATTCCAAAAGTACAACATCACGGCCGCCGTGGTCGCAAAGTGCAAAACCGCATCAAACGCCAGTGCGTTCGCGCCAGTAATAGCCAGCCATTCGCGGGCGAGCACCAGGTGGCCAGTTGAGGAGATTGGTAAAAACTCGGTGATTCCTTGCACCAACCCCAGAATGACGGCATCCACTAATTCCATAGTGTTTCGAGTATAGCACGCAAAACGTCGTGATATACTAAAACTATAATCAGGTAAATATATTATGGAACCACATACACCACCAACGCCATCATTGGCCATCCCGCTTGCAATCATGGTTGGATTTGCAATGATTGCAATCGCAATTTTCTTTACCAGTGGCCGCACAGCACCGGTGGTACAAGCTCCGGCTGACCAAACCGGGTCGACAGCTGTGAGTGCTACCCGAGCGATTAGCGATACGGACTACATCCTTGGAAACCCCAACGCCCCGATTGTCATGATTGAATACTCGGACTACGACTGTCCGTTTTGTAAACAATTCCACGCGACGATGCAGCAGGTGATGGATGAATACGGCGTGTCGGGCCGAGTAGCTTGGGTCTATCGCCAGTTCCCATTAATTGACCTACACCCTAACAGCCCACAGATTTCAGAAGCGGCTCTATGCGTCGGTGACATCGGTGGCAATGACGCATTCTGGACGTTTTCTGACACCGTGTTTGACAGTCGGGAAGAAACTGAGTTTACCAACGTCACTAAGCTCGCCCAGTTTGCCGAAACAGCTGGCGTCGAACGCATGGCGTTTATGGATTGTATGTCAACCGACCGGATGATGGATGCGCTCAAGGCTGACATGTCCGATGGGCTCGCCGCCGGTGCCGCTCAAGGAACACCTTACACGGTAATCAAGGTCGGTAACCAAGAAGCCACCATTGTTGGAGCGCAACCATATGGTGTCGTCAAAGGCATCATCGACAACCTGATCGCACAACTCGATGGTAATTTTGACCCGGCCGCAGCTGTGACTGAACCACAATCCTAGGTACAGATTTACGGTAGCAAGTGACAGTAGTCACAGGTACTTGGGTCACACGGTTGTGTGGCCCATTTGCCGTTCACAATCGAGACAGCTGACTCAATTATTTCTTGGCGTAAGGCTGCTACCTCAGTATCGGTAATCACAAAGGTCTCTTCTTTCATCGGTCCGCTAGCGGCCGACTCAACAAAAGACAGCACCCCCGTGCGACACTGATATCGTTCATCGTCATAGAGATCTAATAACAACGCGTAGAAGGTTAGTTGTCGTTTGTAGGCACCATCGGAGCTCTGAGTATTTCCCTCAATCACATTTCGGGATTTTGGTTTACCAGTTTTGTAATCAACCACCTGTCGCAGCAGTCCCGTCTCATCAAAATCGAGTCGATCGAGATTTCCTTTTAAAAGAATAGTTGGAATAAGTGGATTGCCAGTCTCCAGCTCTACTGAAATAGAGAATTCTTCTTCAGTCTTTTTAGGGAGCAACGCGTTGAGTTGTCCGACATACGGCAATAAGATTTCTAATCCTTTTTCATGCAACCGAGTATACTCAGCGGTTGTTAGCGGTAACCGCGCCAAGCTGGTCTCTAACCACTCAATTACCTGGGTGTCTGATGGCAGGGTACCAGATTTTGTATGCTGCGTTGTCGCCCGTTGGAGTACGGCGTGGACGGCGGTCCCAAACAACATGTGTGGTGGCTGAATCTCTGGCACCCGTAGGATATTTTTAAAGTAGAACTCCCAGGGATTACGTAAATAGTTGTTGAGTGATGTGGCAGAAAACCCTCGCTCCGCAAAGAGCGATGCAATCAGTGGTAGATCGACTCCAGACCGATCAGGCTCAGGTACGACTTGGTCTAGTGGCGCAAAGGCGGCCTCAGAAGCATCAGTATCAGCTTTGGTTAGCAGGTCAGCTTCTATCTCGGCCAATAGACGTGAAGGTGTCAGCGGCCGTCCATCCGCGTTCAATGCACTCGAAGATAGATAGAGAGTCTGTTTTGCCCGCGTCAGCAATACATACAGCAGTCGTTTTTCATCATCAGCAGCGTCAGCTGGAAGCCCAGTCTCGCGCGGGATTTTAAACAACTCGCGGCGAGTTTTGCCGCCCCATACACTATCAACCAGGTGCGGCGCAAACACTATTTGGAATTCAAGTCCTTTTGATTTATGCGCCGTCATCACCTGGACGGCGTGTTTCTCGGTTCCAATAAACGGAGCCGATAGTGGTAACCCGTATGAGCGACGCTGTGCAAACACAGAGAGTACTTCGGCCAGTGACGATTTTTTGTCTCTTCGAACCAGTTCCTCAATTTCATCGTAGAGCCGGCGGATAATGCGGGCACCGTCATACGGATCATGCTGCAGGACGTAGTTTTTATACCCACTTTGTTCAAGCACGTAGGCCAATACTTCGTGTGGTGCCTCAACTGAGTTGCGCGCCCGCGCTTCATCAAGCACTGTTACTACATGTGATACGGCATCAATATCAGTTACGCCGATTTCGACTAGCGTATCCGTATCACGCAAAATATTGCTGAGCGTTCGTTTGTAGTTTTGAGCGGCGCAAATACGAGTGACGTCAGATACGGTGATTCCCCAATAGGCCCCGTGTAAGACGGTAAACAACGCACCTGAATCTGACGTCGCCACTGCCCGCAATAACTGTTCAATTGTTTGCGTCACCGGATGATTCA
>Ga0306872_100351_pt1 | contig 18878 bp, 37 predicted proteins | sample AntRauMeHopE1498_FD_190455 | JGI IMG/M metagenome (GOLD analysis project Ga0306872, IMG submission 190455) | Saline lake microbial communities from Rauer Islands, Antarctica - Metagenome Hop E1 #498 (v2) (version 2) | ecosystem: Environmental > Aquatic > Non-marine Saline and Alkaline > Saline ...
TATTGCTGATTACATTGGCAAAAGAGGCAATAGTAAATACGTGCTAATTGATCAACAAGGTAATAAACACAAAGTTAAGTTTAGCAGTTTAATATTCACTAATAAATAGAAAGAATGGAAAACAAGACAGTAAAAGAATTTGATGGGAATGATGCAAAAGTGTTATATGATGAATTTAAAGAAAAAACACCTACTCATAAAACAATGATTGCAAGTGAGTTTTGGCTCAACTATCGAACTTGGTAAGAAGATGTCAATTAAAAGTAAAGAGAAAAACAGAATTGCACATTTAAAAGAGAACTTATCAGATAAAACCCGTTTAAAGATGAGTGAAAGTGCAAAAAAAAAGATGAACAAAATAAAATGTTATGGTGTTAATGTAAGCGAGTAGTGGCATGTTGAACATGAGAAAACTCCGAACTCCACTGCATACGGCAGGAGATAACCAGTGAAAGCTGTTAGGTTGGTAGACATGGGAAAAAGGGTTAACAGTACCGCCATCAAACCAGTAACCCCGAAAGACCCGAAGTTATCGCCAGTACTGCCAAGGGAGCAAGCCAAATTTGCATAGACGGAGTGCAGGTCTAAGTGCGTGGTTGGTGCGTAGATAAATCACTACATAAAGCAGAATTCGGGTTACGGCTACATTAACACCATTTTTATTTAAAATTATGAAAAAGATAATAACAGGAGTCACAGTCGAAGAGCAAATGAGAAAAGCGAAAGAGATTCTCGAAACCATTATTATTCCAAGAAATGAAGAATTCTTAAGAAGAAAAGATAATTTTTTGTAACCTTTATTACTAATTTTCGTATAATATTCAAATAAATTTAATATATTTACGTTATGAATAACAATATAAATGAAACAGCAAGGAAAATCGCAAGAATGGGTTCTGCTAACCTCAGAGAATTAGAGACTGCTCTTATGGAGAACGGCATAGTTGGAACACTATACAAAACCAACACTGATAGTATTTTCGAAGAAGACAAGAAATGCACGTTGTTCCTAAGAAAGTCTGGTAATCTCAAATTACGACTTATGAAAGTAATTAAGGAAGAATTTGGTTTAGGACTTAGAGAAGCAAAAGATTTCGTTAATAGTGCGCCATGTGTATTGAAAGAGAATATGGATAATGATAGGGCAGAAGAAATCGCTATGGCAATTAGGAAAGAAACCGATGCAAAAATTGAAATTCATTATCATGAATAAAGAACTTTGGGAAATATTAGTACCTGCTTCAAATAACAAAGATTTGAAGTTTAGCTATGACCATCATAAGGCATGGGATGCTTTTGTGAAGAAGACAACTGGTGGTGTAACTGTTATGAAGACAGCCAAGGGTCAGTGGGTGAGTCCCGATGGTGAATTGTATGTTGATAGAATGATACCTTGTAGAATTGTTTGTAGTGAAGAGCAGATATCAGACATTATTGATTTCACCATTGAGCATTATAAGCAGGAGGCTGTGTTAGCATATAGGATAAGTACAAATGTAATACTAAGACATAAAAAATGATGGAAAAACCAACAATTAAAATCCAGACAGATGACGACATGTCAATGCAGTCTAAACTTGAAGGCACAATATGTGATGAATTAAAAACCGTTGATTTCAGATATAAAACCCAAATGCGTGGAGATACGCTGATTCGACTATATCCATGTGATATTGACGAATTAATTGAGTTTCTGGAAAATGCAAAAACGTTCTTAGAAAAATAGGTCATGAAATAAATAATTATAGATATAAAGAATTGTGATGATTGTCCACATTGTAGCCACACTGGAGCATTTACCAAGGGCGGGGCAAAACCCAGTTGTGACCATGATGAAACAGTAAAGCTAAAAGGTGGTGATTGTTTTGATAGGGTGATACCATATAAAACAGATTATGATGGGATGCGTCCCAGTAAAGTTCCTAAAAAGATACCTGAGTGGTGTCCACAATAAATTAAATATGAAACTATTTGTCGCTGATACAAGAGAGAAAGGAAATAAGTCACCAACTGATTACCATTGGTGTGATGACAGTGATTTGTTAATGTTCGGACAATTCCAGATAGGGAATGGAAACCCAAGTGAGGTTGGAATGTGTGGAATAAACAGTAGAAAATTTACCACACATATTCTGGTTAAAGATATAAATATTAACAAAGAATTCTATAAGGAGATGATTACCGAGAGCGTTGAAGATACGATGAAATGTAAAATAGATGGGAGCGGAGACTATGAAATTGAAATGGGTTTTTCTCATCATTTTAACATTAACGATATAATGAACGAATTGCTTGAAAAAGCAAATAAGTTTACTGACGGTCAGAAAGTCAGATGTTTTGGACGAGAACTGACTGCGATTTAATTGGAAGGGTGCTGGAGTGGTCGAACAGGACGGACTGCTAATCCGTTGTACCTTAATTGTGTACCGAGGGTTCGAATCCCTCTCCTTCCGCCATTAGTCGTTTTCTGTACTTTCTAGTATTTATGAGAAAGTACATATTATGACAAGAAAAGAAAAGAACTATCACTTCATCTATAAGACTACAAATATTTTAACGGGTAGTTATTATTATGGGATGCATAGTACAGATAACCTCGATGATGCTTATTTGGGGTCAGGTAGACGATTAAGATACTCAATTAATAAATATGGTAAGGACGTTCATCAACGAGAAATTGTTGAATTTTGTCAAGACCGAAGTTTGTTGAAGCAACGTGAGAAAGATTTAATCATATTAAACGAAATAGCTAAGAAAGATTATATGAATTTAAAGGTTGGTGGAGTAGGTGGATTCATTTCGGACGAACAGCAAAGACATCGTTCAAGTTGTGCAGGAAAAGCACATATGAAAAAATTTAGAGAAGATGATGAGTTTAGAATTAAATTTTGTGAAAATCAATCATTAATGTGTAAAGATAGATGGAAAAATGGGGTTTATGATAATGTTAATCATGCAACATTTTTAAATAAAAAACATTCTAAAGAAACTAAAGAAAAAATGAGTGAATCTCATAAAGGTAAGGGAATGGGTAAAATGAACACACAATTTGGAACTTGTTGGGTTACAGATGAAACCACGAATAGAAAAATTAAATTGATTGAGTTAGATTATTTCATTAAAAATGGGTGGATACGAGGAAGAACATTTTCTCGCTAAATGTTTGGACATTAATAAAATTTGGCATATATTGTAGTCAGTATTTATATGAATGAAATACGAATACAACAGAATCAAAATAGAATTCGCTTTAGTACAGGAATTACTGGACGAATTAAACACATTAGGTGAACTTGAATGGGAAATCATTCATTACGAAGAAAAGAAACCAGAGAAATTTGGTGATAAATATCAGGTATTAGTAATTGTTAAACGAATAAAACCGACATGAGTAAGATTAGAAAAGCAGTTGTTATTTCAGAAGAATTTAGTGCAATGACACTATTAAAACCTTTTTCGGGAAACTATGACAATCAATTATTTGTTGTTCATGAAGATGCTCATGGAGAAGCACGTATGACAATTGAACGAATTGATGATATAAAAAAGAAATTAAGTCTTTGTGACGAAGAGTTCGATAAGATTCTTAATAATTTGGGTGTATGAAATACATTGCACAGACACTTGGTGGTGTGGTTACAATAACCCCAGACATCTATGAAGACAAACGTGGATATTTTTTCGAATCATTCGACCCTAAAGAATTTGAAGAAAGGGTTTGTAGATTCAATGTGGTTCAAGAAAACGAATCTAAATCAAAAAATAGAGTTCTTCGTGGACTCCATTATCAACTTCCACCATATAATCAAGCTAAACTGGTTCGAGTCGTAAAAGGGATGGTGTTAGATGTAGTTGTTGATATTAGAACTGATTCAGATACATATGGACAACATATGTCATTCTTTTTAACTGATGATGATAATGCACAATTATTTATTCCCAGAGGGTTTGCTCATGGGTTTATTGCTATGAGTAAAAACGTAAGATTCCAATACAAAGTCGATAACATATATGCGCCAAAGCATGAGTCTGGATTGATTTATAACGATTCATTCCTAAACATTGACTGGCACATACAGAACCCAATTATTAGTGATAAGGATAAGGAATTGCCTGAAATGAGAGAAGTCCAACACTATACCAAAGAACAATGGGAAAGAAATCCATAGAAATTTGTAACATGACATTAAAGAGAAGTATGTTTACAACAGATTTTTTTATTGAAAGAGCAATTGAAATTCATGGCGATAAATATAATTATTCAAAAGTTAATTATATTAACGCTAATACTAAAGTAATAATCATTTGTCCCACTCATGGAGAATTTAAACAAACACCATCAAAACATTTATCTGGTCAAAATTGTCCTATATGTTCTGGCAATAAAAAAATTTCAACTAATGAATTTATAGAAACAGCAAAAAAGATTCATGGTGATAAATATGATTACTGTAAATCAAAATACGATGGTGCACTTGAACAAACAACAATAATTTGTCCAAATCATGGAGAATTCAAACAAAGATGTAGTGACCATTTGAAAGGAAAAGGATGTCCCAAGTGTGTGGGGAAAAAACAATAAGGGAATTTTTAGATATGAATGATATAAAATATCTAAAACAAAAAACCTTTAAAGGTTGTAAACAAAAAAAGAAATTACGTTTCGATTTTTATGTCCCATCACTAAATGCTTGCATAGAATTTGATGGACTTCAACATTATAAACCAATTGAAAGATTTGGGGGAGAAATGGGTCTCATTGAAACCAAAACAAATGATAAAATAAAAAATGAATTTTGTAAGAATAATGATATTCAACTACACAGAATTAAATATGGTGATGATATTATTAAGAAATTAAATGTGATTTTTTTGTAACCTTTTTAATTTCTTATCGTATAAGTAAAAAAGATTAATATGAAAAAAGAAATGAACATATCAATAACAGAAATTTTTATGAGTAAAGCTGGTATTGGTAATAAAGGTTTTGATAGATGTTTCCACGGCACTATTCGCAGAGAAAAAGATGCTGATGGTAATCCTGTTGTTTATGGTAAGATAAAGGTTAATGATGGGTATATTTACGCAACAGCGAAAGACCAGTGGGAACTTGGGGATAAATTAGATAGTATGGTTATCATGATACTTGATGATGGATTACATGCAAGTGTTGGAAGAAATTCAATTATTGCTAATACCTTGTTTTCACTAAATTAGATGAAAGATTTTGAACTATTAAAACGAACCTATCCTGTTTCGGAATTCAATCGAAACTGTGATGGGTATATTTATATATTGGACAACACAACAGGATGGGAAAGAAAAATGTTTAAGATAAAGATAGGTGAACTTCAACGTGAAATCAAAACTGGTGAGAAATACATTTACCAAGTAGCAAAGGAAGGAAAAGAATTTAAGATAATGTCGATGTGTTTCGATAATTACGCAATAATAAGAAAACATATATTTGGAATCGATGACGAATAATATGAAATTATATCAAGCAACATTAGAAACCGTACCGAATAATTGTTATGTGGAAACAGTATTGGTTATTGCAGAAAATGAAGAAAACGCACATAAACAACTTATTGAGAAAAATGGTCAATGGGGTGTAACCTACACAAAACCATTAAAAGAAATCGATAAGAGTATTGAACGTGTGTTAAAACAGCACAAGTTCCTAAAAGACTAAGTTTAATTAAAGAAAAGGGGAGTTCGCTTCCCTTTTTTCTTGCATCTTATTTTAAATTTGTGTAGTTTTACAGAAAATAATTTTATTCTAATCACATATGGAATGCAAGAAAATGACAAATTAAATCCAGAAGAACCACAAGTATCCAAACTAAATACTGTTCCAGTTAACGCAGAAGAACTTGAAGACGAAGAACTAACAATGAAAGATGTTGAAGACGTATCTGGGGCATCTGAAGAAGAACTTAAAGCACAGCTCGAAGAAACAATGGCTGAGTTTCAAGCCGAAGACCTTAATAAAAAGAATTACCTGAAAATATCTCCGACTTTCTACGTTCAAGCAGTTGAAACCGAAGAAGAACTGGAAGATGGGGAAGAAAAAACCGAATTATTCAAGATTCTTAACCCAAAAACCCAAGAAGTTGAAACCAGAGAACTCACCGATGAAGAGAAAAAAGAAATTTATGTTCTTGAACTCAAGAAATCAAAACAGAGATTCCAACCCATTAAACACAATGGTAATAAAACAATAAATCAATTTGATGCCAAGTATAAAGCAAAGCGTCAACGCAGAAATAAATTGGCTAAAGCCAGTCGTAAAGCAAATAGATAATGGATAACTCATACTATTCACAAATAGTTCCAAATAGCCATGCATATGGTAGTTTAAGGAATTTTTTAATCATGTACGAATATCATAGTCATCGTACAGACGAACTCACTCCAGAATATATTATTACTGGTCTGAAGAACACACTAAAGAACGAAATGGAAATCAAGCTAATTGGTGAACCAGTGAATGCAGGAGCGTTTTTCACATCAATTAAGAATATGATTGAGTATGTCGAAAAACCAGATTTCAATTTAGAATCATTTATTGTGATTGTGGGAAACACATTGAAAAGTAATATCGATTTAAAATTTAAACATAAAATGAATAGAGAAGAAGTATATGATAGGATTGATACCGAAAGAGATTATCAAGACCTGAAATGGAGTCCACGCAGAGAAAAAAATAACACACCAGATGAAAGTAAACCACCTGCGGAATGGATAAATTATATCGAATACCATATCAGTAAGGCAAAAAATGAGGTTTATTTACTCAATGATGACCTTGCACTTGCCGAAGTACGTAAAGTAGCTGCACTTGCTGTAAGATGTCTTGAGATTCATGGTTGTCCTGAAAGAGAAATCCCTGAAGATTTACTTAACGGTGAATAATGGACATAAATTTTGACGACACATATTGGGACAGACTCAGGGGTTTTGTTACAGAACTCCGAGTCGATACCCGTTGGGTTCTTCGAGAAGAAGAAACCGATACACCTCTGGGGTCATTGAGAATAGTGAGTCACCCCGACTTGCCCCCGGGTAATCTACGAGCCGTTTTCACCTACGTTATAACAATAAATGAAAAAAACGAAGCACAGAAGATGCAAGCCACAGAGGATTATCAAATGGAAATGGAAGAACTGGAAGTCTATTCAGTAGATAATGATATTAAAACCGAAACCGAAACAGTTGAAGCACCATATAAAGAACTCGAAGAAATCTTCGGAGTAAAAGTATTCCAATGATAAACATATTTGAACCATTTGTTAAGGATAATGAGTTATGTGTAAACGCAGACGATTGGCGGGAAATCGTAGCCAGTTATACGCAAGAACATATAATCCAGCAAATCAGTGACGCAATTGTGGAATACAAAATCAAATTACCTTATAGAGAGATAAGTATTGAGGATGTGAATCGTGACTATGAGACACTTAAGAGCATTAAATTGGGTGACCCATATCATGAGGGCGAATGGGGTGCGAAATTCGATTACAAATACGATTTTAATCCCAGATATATAGGTACATCAAATGCTGGTAACAAAGCCAGTGATTATTTCCATCAGGAACAGCGTTGGAAATGTGATGCCACTGGTTATCCGAGTCCGCAAAAAACATGGGAGACCGAGAGATTCCGTTTAACACTGTTTAAGGCACTTTTTAGTTTGAAGGTAAAAGAGATTAATCCACAGGTGTTGAGGTCAATGATATCGCTTAGAAAGTATATCGCAGCGCAATTCAGACCAAGCGCAGCAAAAGCAATATATGATTATTTTCAAGCGGAAACTGTATTAGATTTTAGTATGGGATGGGGTGATAGAATACTGGGTGCACATGCTAGTGAATATGTGAAAAAATATGTTGGGTTTGACCCCAACGTCAACCTACTTCCAGCTTATGCAGCGCAAATAAAACACTATAATTCAATTGGTAACCCAATGGAATTTTCAATTTATCCACATTGTGCAGAAGACCCAAATATACCAGTAAATGATGAGTTTGATTTAATTTTCACATCTCCACCGTATTTCGATAAGGAGAAATATAATCAAAGTGAAATGCAATCATATAAAAAGTATAAGGCGTTCGATGATTGGATGCAAAACTTCTTATTTAAAACACTGGAACTCCGCACACCAAATCTGAAGTCAGGTGGACATCTTGTAATTAATATCAGTGATATCTATACAAGAAAAAAACGATATGAAATTTGTGACGGCATGAACGATTATATTGCCAGTACAGGTCAATTTGAATATAAGGGTGCTATTGGTTTAAAAATGCCTAAAAGACCCATGAGTAAATCATCAAATACTGTTGGTGTTTATGGAGAACCATGCTGGGTCTGGAAGAAAATATAATTTTAATTAAAACAGAAAAATGGAAAGAAAATACAAATTATTGGTTATTGGTCATATGCGACACGGTAAAGACACCGTTGCTGAAATGATTGAAGAACAAACTGAAATGTCATTTAAGAGCAGTTCTGAAATGGCAGCAGAAATATTCATTTATGATGAACTAAAAGATAAATATGGTTATTCATCATTTATGGAATGTTTTGAAGACAGAATGAATCATCGTGCGGAATGGCATGACCTGATAAAAAATTACAACAATCCAGATAAGGCAAGACTGGCTAAAGAAATTCTTAAACATAATGATATGTATGTTGGAATGCGTAGTCAAGCAGAAATTGATAAATGCATTGAAGACGATATTTTTGATATGATTATAGGTGTTTTCGACCCAACCAAACCATTAGAACCAAAAGATTCATTTGATATCGACCTTTTTGATTCGAGTGACATCATAATTCCTACAGGAGATTTGGAAACCGTGAAACGAAAGGTTAGAAAATTATGTACCCATCTTTTAGAAGAAAAACTTATTGTACCACAATTATAATAAATTCATTGATATGAAAACATTAAAGATTGGGTTAGATATTGACGGAGTTATTGCTGATTTTACATTGGCATGGCATCGATTATATCCCGAAGTAAACCCAACACCCAATACTTGGTATCTCGACCCTAAAATTGGTGATAGATTCAAGGCAATGCGTGAAGCCGATACATTAGATGAGTTTTATCTAAACATTCCCACACTAATAAACCCAAAAGAAATACCTTTTGACCCCTGTTGTTACATTACATCAAGACCAGTCTCACGTGAAATAACCGAGGAATGGTTAAAAAGAAATGGTTTCCCCCCAAAAAAGGTATTCAGTGTCGGACTTAGGATGAGTAAGGTTGAAGCAGCTAAAGAAGCTGGTGTTGAGATATTTGTAGATGACCACTATGAAAATTTTAATGAATTAAATGGGGCTGGTATTACAACATACCTATTTACAGCATCTTGGAATATCATGTATGATGTCGGTCACATGAGACTCAACTCATTGAAAGACATTCTTTTAGTTCATCATTAAATTGGTCTTATTTTTGTGATTATTATTGACTGATTAGGCGTTGCAAAGTATTTATAATCGGAACATAATTGTTACATGAAAAAAGAAAAGAAATGGGAAGTATAATAAATGACATCGTTGACCAAATCGATGTTAAACCAAATAAATCTAAATTAATTCTTAAATGGGTTATAGGGGTTTCAAGCACTCTAATACTCACAGCATTTACATTGGGTCAATTCAAAGCGTCTTTCTTTAATAGAATGGATGGTTTCGAAAAAACATTGAATAACAACACTGTTGCTATAAATAATAACACAACCGCTATCAATGAACTTAAAACCGATGTGGGGGAGGGTTTCAACAATGTTGATTTGAAAATTGATAAGGTGTATGATGACGCTCTTATTATTTCTGATGATTATCGGGAATACAATAGAAAACAACTCGAATTAGTTGTGGATTATGGACAGGAAAATAAGGGAATGCTTAAAAGAATGTTGGAAATCAATGCACTTGAAAACAAGCAAGCCATCGCAAATCAGGTTGAAAAAGTAAGAAAAGAAAACCCAGAGTTCGGTATTGGGGTTCAAAAAATAGTCGATGATATGCCAGCGAACAGCGATGAATATCATAATATAGTGTATTTTATAAATATCGAATCAAATGACACGATATTTCAAGTGAGGGGAGCGACCCGAAATTTTATTAATAATATAAATAAGGAAAAATATCAAGTCGGGGCGATAATTGAAAATCCAGACCATCATAAACGGTATGATTTTTCCTACAGTAATAAATGATGTGAATGAAAAAAATATGTCCGAAGAGATACTCTAAACATGAATTTCTAAATTACCTTGAAAAACATAAAGTCGCTGAAAATATAGTTGAAGATTTTAAATCGTTACCTGAAGAAATAGTTCGAAGTGGTGATACGTTTAGGTTGGATATTAATTTGACTTGGTATCCCGAAAACGAAACCCATTATGATTTCGAGATGAATTATTATTCGGAAGATACTGTAGAATATCTTTTTAATTCAAAAATATTTACTAATATTGTATCAAGTATTAACTATTTGCTTTGTGAATTAACCAATAATAATTATATTAAGGGGGAATGCGAGGGGTGAAAATTTATGTAAATGCTTTTAAAAATGAATAAAACATCGATTTGTGTAATCTCTGATACACACAATAAACATCGATACATTGGTCTTAATGAATATGAAGCCGATGTACTTGTGCATTGCGGTGATATTAGCAGTAATGGTGGCATTGCAGCTATTACTGATTTTGTGGATTGGTTTGCTGGATTAAAACAATTTAAATATAAAATTTTTATCGCAGGTAATCATGATTGGCTTTTTCAGAAAAACAATAGTTTGGCGAGGAAAGTTGTTGAAGACGTGAGTGAAGGCGATGTCATTTATCTGGAAAACGAAAGCGTTGTTATTAACAATATTAAGTTTTACGGTACACCAGTACAACCACCATTTTGTAATTGGGCATTCAATGTCTTCGAACCCAAACTCACGGAATACTGGAAAATCATTGATGACGATACCGATGTACTTATAACCCATAGTCCACCATACATGATTGGTGATTATGTACCATATACGATGCAACACGAAGGCAGTCCAAGTCTATATAAAGAGGTTATGGAAAGAATCAAACCAGTTATTTCAATGTTCGGTCATATCCATGAAGGTTATGGTGTAAAGGTAATTGAAAACACTACATTCATCAATGCATCTGTTTTGGACGGTGATTACATGGCGGTAAATGAGCCGATTCTTGTTGAATTAATTGACGGGAAAGTGAATGTCTTAACCAATAATTAAATTATATTTCTCAAATTTTCTTTGGAATGGAATTATGTCATTAAAAATATAATCACCCATTTTATTGATGTTTAATTTACCCGTAACCCTAATATGAGAATATTTAGTTTTCTTATTAACTCTAATTATTTTATGTTCAACACCCAATAAAGTTAAGAATTCCCCAAAAACGCCCCATTCTTGTTCATATGATCCCGAAACATAGAATTGGCGTAACCCATGCTTTTTATTCCAATAAAAACAACCATCGGCATCAATCCAACCCAAAATAAAATATTTTTTTAATTTGTCGGGAATTTTTCCCCAAATTTTTTCGGGTGTCATGGTCGATTTGTTTTTATAATCATTCTCGATCAGAAAATCAACTAATTCTTTATTGCTTGTTGATGCAATACTAACCTCACGTTTTTTATTTAATCTCAACCTCTCATAATATTTCCAAATTCCAGTTTTCTCAAAAATTGGTTTAAGCACATTAATATCCTCAGAAACACATTCAATTCTAATCAAATTATTAGTTCCAGTATTATTTATATGTCCATCACCCCAAATAAAACCAAGCAAATAAACCGATTCCTTCGTGAAGTTTTTTATGAAAATATTTTCCATCAATAATTACTTTTTGGACATTATTTTCTATTTATGGTAAAATTATAATACTATAAATAGATAAACATATGAGTATCAGTGAATTATTTAACACATTTCAAGAAGAATTTAAAGAAGACGAATTAAGGGGTGAATTTGTGTTACAGGGAAACGTAATGATTTGGTCGTATAATCTAAGTGCTGATGATGAAGACGAATTTGATTGTATTGCGGATAACGATGAAGATATTTCTGGTTTCGAAATCGAATGTGATGAAGAACTACTATTAGAGGCATATCATGAAGACATTGAAAAAGTGAAATTGTTTCTCGATGAATTAAACGAAACCGAGAACTGGAATTTTAGTGAACACGAAACTGTTGATGACGTGATTTTGTTTAAACTTTTTTAAGGTTTCCTGTAACTATGTCACAAATTTTTCGTATAATTGTGAAAATATTAGTTTATGGGAGGCAAAGCATTAAATAAGTACGGCATAACAACAGAGAGAAAATTAACATCGGATTTCCTTAGAATTGGTATGGAAATCAGAGACAAAATCGGTGAAGACTTTGATTATAAGGTCGAAACTGGAATCGTTACATGCTACCATCAGAAACCCGACCACGGAGATTTGGATTTACTGATTAAAATCGATGAACAATTCCATAACAGGAACATTGATTTGAGAGAATATATCGCAACAGCATTTAATCCACACGCCATTCACAACAATGGCGGTGTGTATTCATTTGACTACGAAAACTTTCAAATCGATTTCATTCCAGTTAGGGAAAGTAAATGGGAAATCGCAAAAACCTATTACTCGTATGACCCGCTTGGGAATATTATGGGTAAGACATTCCATAAGTTTGGATTGTCCTATGGTTGGGACGGTTTGTTTTACAAATTCAGGAATTTCAATGGCAGACTTGCGCAAAACGTTTTGTTAAGTACCGATGCCAGAAAAATTTTTGAATTCGGTGGCTACGATTACGACCGATATCTTCAGGGATTTGAAACTCTGGAAGACATCATTAGGTTTGCTATTGACAGCAAATATTTTGATGCCGAGATGTTTGAAATGAAAAACCTTAAGCATATCGATAAGAAACGAAATCGTAAACGTGGTAGCTACCATGTTTTCCTTAAATATTTGGAAGACCACGATATTCATCACGCCTATGAATTCGATTCCAATAAGGATAATTATTTGCCGATAATAAACAAACGTTTTCCCGAAGCCAAGCTACTGGAGAAATTGAATACGTTGAAAACGAAAGACAGACAAAACAAAATTCTTTCGCAGAAGTTCAACGGTGATATTGTAATGTCATGGCTCCCCAATCTAATGGGGAAGGAACTCGGACACGCTATGACCAAGTTCAGGGACTCCTTGGGAGAGGATTACGATGAATTTATATTGAATAGTAATTACAATGTCATCAGAGAACGATTTATGAATGCATATAATGAACAAAATAAGTAAGAATAGAGTACGTAATAACATATTAAAAGTCGGAAGCAAAAATCTTAATGCTGAAAATTGGGCGGTCTATCATCCCGATGGGACTCACATGTTTACCTGCGGTGAAAGAAAAGCAACATGGTATCTCGAAAGAGGACTGGCGAAGAGAACGGCTAAAGATAAAATCCAACTGACTTTCACCCCAAAGGGAAACGGGTTTGAGAATAACGAGATTTTTGGTAAGAGTGTTCGTAAAACAATATGTGTTGTCACTGGGGTCTCCGATGGACTTCAACGACATCACATTGTGCCTTATTGTTATAGAAGTTATTTCCCTGAAGAATATAAATCAAAAAATCATCATGACGTGGTTCTAATTCATCATGAAAAACACTGTGAATATGAAACAGAAGCCAGCAATTTTAAAGATGAGATTGCCGACAAATACGATATAAAGACCATCAAGGAATTCAACGTGGAATACACGGGTAAACTTCGTGAAGCTGGTAAAAAGAACGCCATACTTCTGAATAACATACATTCGTTATTTAACACATATGGTAAAGTAAGTCAAGACGTTGTATTGAAGAAACTCAAGGCGATTTCAGATGACACAGGTATTCCATTCGAAACGGTTTGTAATTATAATTACGTGCAACTCTATAAAATGTATCTCTTACTTAAAGAAACACATGAACAAGAGATGTATAGATTTAAGGGCGAGAACCGAATTAAATATGACCACGGTTATCATGTGGTACAGAAATTAATTGCTGAAGATAGTATTGAAGATTTTGTTAAACTTTGGAGAAGACATTTCATCGATGTCACGCAACCCAAACACATGCCTACGGGTTGGTCGATAGATTTCAGAGTGAAAACTAATATATAAAAGTCTTGCATTTCACATAAATTATTATTAATATTGTACAGAAAAACACATCGAAATGAAATTATATAAAGCATTAAAAGAAAAGAAAAATCTGATTGGTGAAATCAGCAGACTTAAGGAACAAATTAGAGAAAAGAATTCATATCTTGAGGGTTCGAAAAATGGTGAGAATTTTGATTCTACTGAGGCGTATAATGAGCTTCTCACTAAAATTGATGACCTTATTGGTTTGAAATACGCTATTAATGTAGCTAATCAAGAAATTCAGTCAAAAATCTACCTTCTCGGTGAACTCAAAGCACTTATTGCTTTCTGGAAAGAGGTGAGTGTCGTAGAGGGTGCACAGGTTGCTGGATACAGTGATAAGATTCAGAATTACTGCGTGCATTTTAGTGAACAAGAACGTAAAGAAATAACGGATAAATTCCAGAGGAAAGTAGATGCGATTCAGGACGAACTCGATGAATATAATTACGCCACCGAAATCGATTGGGACGCACCCGAAGAAATTCTGACCGATGAACAAATTGCGGAACGAGAAATCGATTCGAAATCCCAAGACAATAAAACAGAATAACTGCATGGGAGTGTGTTGTTGAGTATTTCAGAAATAATAAATTTAAACTACTTGAATCAGATAGAGATTGGAATGTTCAAGTGTCCAGAATTCAGGTTTTTAAGAATTAAATTTTAAGTGTTAAGATTCATATATATAATTTATTTCTTTAGGAAAAACACACACTCTTTTTAATTTTACCACAATGAAAGATTTAAGACCGCAATTCGATTTCGATGATATTCTCATCGTACCTAAAATAAAAACACATATCAACAGTAGATATAAGGGAATTGAGTTACCACCAAGATTACCATTATTTACAGCACCAATGGATTCTGTAATTAATGAAACAAATTATAGAACATTTCTGGATGCTGGAATAAATATTACATTACCACGTACAATAAAATATAAAGACTTCACAGTAAATTACGATAATAAAGTTCCACCTCATGGAATATTCATAAGTATGGGTTTTACTGACCTTGATTACGAACTTAAAACAAGTTTTAGGAATGTTAGAAGTGATGCACATATTTTAATTGATGTTGCCAATGGACACATGCAAAAGGTTTTTGATTATTGTAGAGAAATAAAAAGGTTAAGACCAGATATCGTTATAATGGTTGGTAACATAGCTAACCCCGAAACATATACTTGGTATGCCAAAGGCAAATGTGTTGATTATATCAGGGTTGGTATCGGAAATGGTGGTGGATGCTTAACAACGAAACAAAGTGGTGTGGGTTACCCAATGGCATCACTTATTAGTGCAACGTATGAAGCCAAGCGGAAATTCATGAAAGAAAACCCTGACAAAATAGCACCAGCAATAGTTGCAGACGGTGGAATGAAAGACCATAGTGACATTATTAAGTCATTGGCATTAGGTGCTGATTATGTGATGATTGGTAGCATATTTAATAAGGCATTAGAGAGTTGTGCACAAAATTATTTATATAAAATTAGAATAAATAAGAAGCTGGCAAGTTATTTGTTTAGTAAAGGATACCCAGTAAAAAAATATTTTAGGGGTATGAGCACCAAAGCAGCACAGAAGGCAATGGGTAAAACCAACTTCAAGACTTCGGAAGGTGTAACAAGATATCGTAAAGTGGAATACCATCTTAAGGGTTGGGTTGAAAACTTCAATCATTACCTGAGAAACGCAATGAGTTATTCCAATGCGAAGACACTGGAAGATTTTAACGGTAATGTTGAGATAATTCAGATTACAAAGAGTGCATATGACAGATTTAACAAATAAAGTCGATAAACTTATTAAAGATGATTTGGATTCGTTTCAAAATCTTGTAAATAAATATGGTGCGGTATTACAAGAGGTGTTACCTGAAAAAATTGTTCCATATGTTGCGTATATCATCGATATTTCCGTAACATATTTGCAAGGAAGTCATAATACTGTCAATGCGGATTGGAAAGCATGGTCAGTGCTTTTAATTAAAAAGTTGTTTGAAGACGGTAACATAAAAAATGAACAAGAAATTGTTCCAATTATCGATGAATTTCTCGAATATAAAGAAAAGGAATATAATGTCTGGTGTAAAGATGTAATTTCGGCAACGAATTATGATAGGGACAGAGGATTCTTTTATCGATTTTACTGGAAAAAAAACGGTAGTCATTAATAACTACCGTTTTTGGTTCTTAGCTTACTCTATTTCAGCCAACCGTTGTTCGTATCGTGCTTTTCTACCTTCCAATCTATCGATTTTTTTCTGAGAAACATTATTTTCTTCAAAACTTACAATTTTTTCTTCGAGTTTGGCAATATTATATTCCAAAATCTCAATGTCTCTTTCTTTGCTCATAATTATGTTTTTTATTTGAGTTTAATTTAATGTGAACTACCCACCCACGCCATAGGCGATGGGATGGGCTTCAGGAGTCAGCACTCCAACTAACGTTGGCAGTTCGTCCTGATTTTTAAGAGTAAGTTCCTTACTCAAATGATTTTTAAGGGCAAAAGATTTAATATTTATGGCAGCGTTAACATCACGGTCAAGAACAGAGTTACAAGACTTACAAGTCCATTCACGGTCTTTTAAGGTTAATTCTTTGTTGATGTATCCACAACAAGAACAAGTTTTGGACGATGGGGCAAAACGCCCTATTCTTAGGATGTTTACTCCATGCCAGTCAGCCTTATATTCAAGCATAGAAACAAAGGCTGACCAAGAGGCATCTGATATTGCTTGTGCTAAACAATAATTTTTAACCATATTTTTAACTGCTAAATCTTCCAAGCAAATCGTTTGGTTCTCACGAATTAACTTAGTAGATGTTTTGTGCAAAAAATCTTTGCGTTTGTTTACTACCTTTTCGTGTAGTAAGGCAAGACGTTTCTTTGTTCTCTTACCTTTATTTTTTGAGTATTTTCTTTGTACATATTTTAATTTATCTTGTGCTTTCCGTAGGTATTTTGGATTTTCAAAAACTTCTCCCTCTGATGTAATAGCGAAGTCTTTAATACCTAAATCAATCCCGATAGTTGTACTTTCATTGATTGCTGCTTTTTGTGGGATAATCTCATTTGTATCAACCAATATAGATGCAAAATACTTTCCTGTCGGCGTAACGCTAATAGTTGCACTCTTTATTATTCCTTTAATTGGACGGTGCAAAACAATATCAAGACCTTCTTTAAACTTGGGGATTATCAATAAGTCGTTTTCCACTATTACATTCTGTGGTACTGAAAAAGATTGTCTGCCTTTATGTTTTGATTTGAATTTAGGAAAACCAGCACCTTTAAAAAACTTCTTAAAAGCAATATCCATATTTTGGATTGACTGCTGTAAAGATTGGCTATTGACTTCTTTTAACCATTCATACTCTTTCTTTAATTCAGGTAGTTTTTTTATTAAATCAAAAGAAGATAAGTTTTGTTTAGAACCTAAATATACAGAGATTTTTGTTTCAAGGGCAAAATTATACACAAATCTACTACTACCAATATGCTTGGCAATCAACTCTTTTTGTAAGTTGGTAGGTGAGATTCTATATTTATATGCTTTGAACATAGTACAAATATACAACTATTTTATACAAAAAACAAATATTGTCTAAAAGAATTTATTATGGGAAATTTTATTAAATACAAGAGATTTACCAAAGAGTTTGGTGATGAAGAAAAAATTCAGGAATTTCTGGATGAATTAATTACTGATGGTTGGGAAATTGTTTATTATTACGAAAGACCTAAAGACTTAAAAACATTAAGTATTATCGTAATTGCAGGTAAAAATAGAAAAGAGGTATTGTAATGGCAAAGGATAGTGGATATCTGATAGAAACCAAATCAGGTAAAACAGGAAGAACATATCATCGTGAAGCACGAATCAATGATAAAGTCGTTGTTCATGTCGATGTCGATGGTAAGACAGTAAAAATGCTTTGCGACCCAAATACTATCACAACCATTGGATTTGTTGATTAATCATACAATATTTATTTTTTATCGTAAATTGTTTGGTGGTTTAATTTATTTATATATCTTTGTTATCCTTAATCAATTATAAACATAAAAATTAAAGTATGAAAAAAATTCTAACACTTATCGTTGCAATCTTCGCATTCGCAACATTCGGACATGCACAAGACGCTGCATTTACCGTTCAAGGTGGTTATTCATGGACAATGGGAATGGTTGGTGTCGAATACCAATACAATTATCTTGCTGTTGGTGCTGGCGTAATGCCCACCACAATGCCCGGTTCTGGTGACCCAATAACATCCTTCTCAGCATATGCTGCATGGACTAATTATAAACCCGATGAAAGTGGTTTATATGCCTCTATTGGGTTTGCATCGAATGGTTATCGTGCAGAAACAAGTTATAATGGTGGTTCTTGGGGCAGTGATGTAACTTCACCAATGGGAATTGTTAATCTCGGTTATAAATTACAATGGTATTCTGGTTTTAACCTTAAAGCTGAAGTCGGATATGGTTGGTGTGAATACGCCAAAGTGTTTACATATGGTATTACCGTAGGTTGGACTTTTGGAATTTAATGTTAATTTAAAAAGAAAGATAGACATGAAAAACATTTTACT
>Ga0306872_100355_pt1 | contig 18698 bp, 20 predicted proteins | sample AntRauMeHopE1498_FD_190455 | JGI IMG/M metagenome (GOLD analysis project Ga0306872, IMG submission 190455) | Saline lake microbial communities from Rauer Islands, Antarctica - Metagenome Hop E1 #498 (v2) (version 2) | ecosystem: Environmental > Aquatic > Non-marine Saline and Alkaline > Saline ...
TCGGGTAAAAACCAGCTTCCACCTTGCGGCGAATAGTTTGGGCGTGAACGCCTTCCATCTTGGCTAGTTTTTCGGTTGAGACCCACATTAAATACTCATTTATAAATTATAAGTAACTAAGCTATACAATATTAAAGATAAAGTTTCAACCTAAACGTTAGTTTTGTTAGCTATATCATCAACTGTTGCTGATTCTGTAAGCAAAGCAGTGCTAACGTTCGAAAAAGGCCTTAAATGGCCGAAAAGTAGGATGCTTTTTTTGACACCTAAATCTGTTATGGTAACGATTATTAACTTACAAAATAAAGAGTGCAATTATGAAATTAGGTTTACTGTCTTTGAGTTTAAAAGTCGCAGATATTGCGGTTTCAAAAGCATTTTATGAGAAATTAGGGTTTAGCCAAATGGACGGGCATGTAGATCAAAAGTGGCTAATAATGAAAGACCAAGATGATCAAGTGATCGGTTTATTTGAAGGCATGTTAAAGAAAAATATGCTGACCTTTAACCCCGGTTGGGGTGCTAATGGGCAAAACACAGACGATTATATAGACGTTAGATATTTACAAAAAATGCTTGGTAACGAGGGGATCGACTGTGGTCAATTGATTGGTGAAAACAGCAAAGGTCCGGCAAATTTTATGATGACCGACCCCGATGGCAATCCTATAATTGTTGATCAACAAAGATAGTTTCTATTTGTATCATGTATTGATTTTTCTTTTGAATAATCGCTCAGTTGCTTAACATCCTAGTATTCTGATTCTCTTGGATAATGAATTGCAATTATTTTAAAATTAGTTGGCATTTAGCTGATATAAGCGGGCATTTACTTGGCTGGTTTTAAGCTCTTTGAGCAAACAAAACTGGGCCGGTAAGTCGTAGCTGTCGTTGTGGCTCGTTTCTATGTACACGTAGGCATTTTGTGCCAGCATATTTTCACTTACAAGCCTATCGATGCTGTTGGCCACCATCTCTTTTCCAAAAGGAGGGTCGATAAATACTATATCAAACTGTTTAATTGCCGCGCTGGTAAACTCATGGCTTAATGCACTAGCATTTACAACATCTGCCTTATCTGTTTCTCGCAGAGTGGCCAGGTTATCGCTAATTTGTTGAGCAACAACTCTGTCGTTTTCAATGAATACGATATGTGCGGCGCCGCGCGAAAGCGCCTCTATTCCAAGGCTGCCACTGCCGGCAAACATGTCTAAACAAGTGGCTTGGTTAATAGACGACATAAGCCAGTTAAACAGTGTTTCTTTCACTCTGTCGCCTGTTGGGCGTAAGCCTTCATGCACAAGCACGGGAAGTCGCCGGCCTCGATGTTCACCGGCAATAATGCGGACTAAACCACGGCTCATTTTGACATTTTTAGCGCGGTGGGTCCCACTTGACGGTTTTCTGCGCTTGTGTGTTGGTGACATAGGCTAACAAAATGGTATGATTAAGGTATGGATTGCCTCATTATATCAACAATTAAACAGCGAAGCGTACACAAAGATGTCAAAATTATTCAGTTGGTTTAAAAAAGACAAGCCAAAGCAAGACAGCGCCGACTCATCAGCGAAGACTGAAGCAGAAGAACTAGCGCTTGAACAGCCCCTTAGTGACAAAGAGCAGGTGGATAGCGATGATTCTGCGCGGGCTTTAGAAGATGATGGTAGTCACAAAAAAGAGCACAAAGGCGACGTAGAGGCTTCAGGAAAAAAGGCTACAAAGGATGCTGTGGATGATATATCACCAAATGCCGAGGTGACGGCATCTGGGCGCGCACAAGAAGTTTCGCTGCCTGAATCAAATGTCCATGCAGAGTCAGAAAAATTAGACGCTAGCACTGTCGTGAAACCGCAAGAAAAAACAATAGATGCAAGCGCCAAAGTCAGTTTTTTTGCACGCTTAAAAGTGAGCTTGTCTAGAACTAAAAATACCATAGGCAGTGGTTTTAGCGGCCTACTGCTTGGTAAAACCATTGATGATGAGCTCTTTGAGGAACTTGAAACACAGTTGCTTTTGGCTGATGTTGGTATGAGCACCACCACTAAAATTATTAGTCAATTAACCAAAAATGCTAAAAGCTCATCGCTTAAAGACGGCGCGGCATTGTCTGCGCTGCTGCAGTCACAGATGCAAACTATTTTAGATAAAGTAGACAAGCCAATAGATTTTAGTATAGCCAAGGATGACGAGGGCAAGAAACACCCCTTCGTTATTTTAATGGTGGGTGTAAACGGTGTGGGTAAAACAACCACTATCGGCAAGCTAGCCAAACAATTTCAAGCGCAAGGTAAAACAGTGATGTTGGCGGCTGGCGACACCTTTAGGGCTGCAGCCGTTGAGCAGCTCCAAGTGTGGGGTGAGCGTAACAATATTCCCGTAGTAGCGCAGCATACTGGCGCTGACAGTGCGTCGGTCATATTCGACGCCATTGAATCGGCAAGTGCAAAAAAGGTTGATATTTTAATTGCAGACACTGCGGGGCGTTTGCAAAACAAAGACCATCTGATTGAAGAGCTCAAAAAAGTGGTCAGAGTAATGAAAAAACTCAACCCCCATGCACCACACGAAATTATGCTGACCTTAGACGCAAGTACGGGCCAAAATGCTGTTAGCCAAACGAAAATATTCAATGAAGCGGTGGGTATAACCGGGATTAACTTAACCAAACTTGACGGCACCGCTAAAGGCGGCGTTATTTTTGCTTTAGCTGACCAATTTGCCATTCCCGTTCGCTACATTGGCATTGGCGAAGGCATAGACGACTTAAGAGAGTTTGAGTCAAAAGCTTTCGTAGAAGCATTGTTTTCTGAGTGATTCGATTGCTGTAAGTCATCTTAGCGTGCCTTACATGTGTTTGCGTGATGTTGCTCTTTAGCCATCAAGCGTTTTATTAACCAAGGTGCACAATGATAAAGTTTGAAGAAGTGAGCAAAACTTATCCTGGCGGTCAGCAGGCCCTAAGCAAGGTTGATTTCCATGTTGAACAAGGTGAAATGGCCTTTTTAACAGGCCATTCAGGCGCAGGAAAAAGCACGCTACTCAAACTTATCAGTTTAATGGAACGCCCTAACGTGGGCCGCGTACTAATAAATGGGCATGACTTAGGTAAGGTAAAGCGCAAGCAAGTTGCCTATATTCGCCGAGACATTGGCATGATTTTTCAAAGCCACCAACTGCTGATGGGAAAGTCAGTGTTTGACAACGTTGCGCTACCTTTAATTATTGAAGGACACACGCGCAAAACTATTTTTAAGCGAGTAGACGCGGCGCTTGAAATGGTAGGCCTGCGCGATAAGACGAAAAGCTTGCCTATTACCCTGTCAGGCGGTGAGCAGCAGCGCGTTGGTATTGCCCGCGCGGTGGTTAACAGACCGCCTTTGCTATTAGCCGACGAACCTACCGGTAACCTAGATCCGAAGCTCTCAATGGAAATTATTCGTTTATTCGAAGATTTTAATAGCGCCGGTGTGTCGGTGTTTATCGCTACCCATGATTTAGGCCTAATAGCGCGTATGAAATACAGAACCCTCACCCTTAAAGGTGGGCGCATGATCACCGACGGCCTATCGCAGCAGGGCGGTTGGTCATGAGCCTGTTATTTAAAGGACGCCAGCAAGCGAGCAGCCACAAGGTGAGCGTGATGCAACGCTTTTTTATGTTTTTCGCCGACCATTTTCGCCAAGGTATTAACAGCTTAGGCGAGCTTTATCGTGTGCCTTTTGCATCGCTCATGACTATTGGTGTGCTGGGTTTTAGTATAACGCTGCCAAGTACCCTATATATTATGGTTGAAAATACCGAGCAGGTAACTGAGCAGTGGCAGCAGGCTTCTGAAATATCCCTGTTTTTACGATCCGACGTTAACGACACCCAAGCTCAGCAGCTTATAGGCCGTTTAAGCAGTTGGAATGAAATTAACAGCGTTGAATTTGTGTCATCGCAGCAGGGCTTAGAAGAGTTTCAGCGTTTGTCGGGTTTAGGCGAAGCGCTCGATTATTTAGATGAAAATCCTTTTCCGCCGGTGGTGTTAGTGATCCCCACTTCTAAACACGCTAGCCCTAAAGCCGCCGCAGATTTACTGGACAAACTGCGTAAAGAGCGCGAGGTCGACATAGGCAAGCTTGACATAGAATGGTTAGAGCGCTTGTACGGCTTGCTATCAATAGCTAAAGAGCTTGTTTACTTGCTTGCCACACTGCTTTTTTTTGCTGTAGTGCTCATAATTGGTAATACTATTAGGCTAAATATACTCAGCAAACGCGACGAAATACTGGTTATGAAGCTAGTGGGCGCCACCGACGCGTTTATTCAGCGGCCATTTCTGTATACCGGATTCTGGTTTGGTCTATTAGGCGGCCTTATGGCGTGGGTCACGGTTACCTTCATTCTTATTTGGATTGGCTGGAGCCTAGATGCGTTTATGCAGCAGTATCAAATTCAGCTAGATATTACGGGCTTAAATATTCAGGCACTGGTATTTATGCTGCTGCTGTCAGTATTTTTGGGATTGCTAGGCTCGTTTTTATCTGTACAAAAGCACGTTGACGAGATTGAGCCGAAGTAAGTAAATGGGGTATATAAATTGTTAGGCCAAGATTTCTTTTTGCAGCGTAAAAACTGGCTCTCTGGCAAATACATTCATCATAGTTTGTGACTGATCATTGAATATTCTATTTTATTAATGCATAGCGTACGATTGCATACAAGGTGTTTTTAAACTTCATGCGCAGCATGTGTGCCAGCAAATTAGCTTATCGACGCCATGCAGTTCTTGCGTGGCGTTAGTACTATTAACTTAGTTTAATTAATTAATTGCTTACTTTTTGCTGTAAAGGTATATAATTAAAATTAAAGGGAGTTTGAGTTTACATACTTAACCCCAATCACTTATTAGATGAATAAAGTTTCAAACTATTATGGCGAACTTAAGGCTTGTCATCAGGTCGTATAGCTAACATAATATTTATAATGCAATTCAAGCAGTACAAAGCAAAGAGGTAACAATGAACCACGACATTCAATCATCCTTAGCCTTAACGGTCTCTCATGGCGGCAGTATCGAAAGCTACGTACAGGCTGTGTCTAGCATAAAAATGTTATCGGCAGAAGAAGAAAAATCATTGGCAGTTCGTTTATTTGAAAACGAAGATTTAGAGGCCGCGCGTAAATTAGTTATGTCGCACCTACGCTTTGTAGTACATATTGCAAAGTCATATGCAGGATACGGTTTACCCCAAGCCGATTTAATTCAAGAAGGTAATATCGGCCTAATGAAGGCGGTTAAGCGTTTTGACCCAAATGTAGGCGTGAGACTGGTTTCATTCGCGGTGCATTGGATTAAAGCTGAAATTCACGAATTCGTGTTGAAAAACTGGCGCATCGTTAAAATTGCGACAACTAAAGCTCAGCGTAAGTTGTTTTTCAATTTGCGTAAAGCGAAAAAGCGTCTTGGTTGGTTTACGCATGCAGAAGTGCAGAAGGTGGCCGAAGAACTCAACGTCAGCACAAAAGAAGTACTGCAAATGGAGTCGCGCATGGCCAGTCAAGACACCGCTTTTGACTTAGGCAACGACGATGACGAGTCGGCTTCGTTTAGCCCCGCTCAGTATTTAGAAGACCAAAGTACTGATGTTGAAACATCCGTCATTAATTCTGATATCGACAGCGCCGCGTCGAATCGCTTATATTCAGCCATTCGAACGCTTGATACACGTAGTCAGCACATCATTGAAACTCGCTGGTTATCTGATGACAAACTTACGCTGCAAGATTTAGCCGATGAGTATCAGGTGTCTGCAGAGCGAGTTCGTCAAATTGAAAAGAACGCGATGAAGAAGCTACAGGCGGCGATGTACGCCTAGTATTTCTTGCATACTTCATACAAAAAAGGGCCTTAGCGGGCCCTTTTTTGTTGTTGTCTCAAAAGCGGGTTTGCATACATTTGAAGTAGCTTATGTTGCTCATTTGGGTTCAGCGACATTAACTTATTCTTGAGGTAATTATAGGCTGCTTGGTATTCAGCATTATATGCAGTTTTTTTATTATCAGCTAAAGCGTTAGTTTCGCTTTGTTTAGCATTGAGTAAATCTAAGGCAACCTTTGATGTAGCAAAAATTTGATAGCCATTGAGAATTTCTGAGTCAATAAAAGTGGCAACTTCTTTGGCGCTAGAGAATTGACTGCCCACCAACTTACCAAAATGCACATGCACTTTGCCTTTTCTGCCGGTAATGCCGTTAACAATACTGCGCATGTCCTCATTATCGGGCTTTTCGTAGCCGCCTTCGTTTTCTGACTGCTGAAGCTCTTTTGCTTTATTGGCGTCACAGGGGTCGAATTCGTATGAAATTGATACCGGTACTATTCTTAAATCATTCACATATTCGCTAAATTCTGTGGATTTTGATTTATGCAAAGTAAGCATCGAAATAATAGCGGGATTGGTTTTGTCAATGCCGTCTTTGGCTCGACCTTCGCGCTGAGCGATCCACAAATGCTGTTTATCTACCTGCAGCGATTGTTGCATATATTCGCTTAGTAGCTTAGCGGCGTTTAGCTTCTCACGCCTGCCTTCTACTGAACGCTCGACCACAAAGCATTTGTTTAAGCGAAGTAACTCAGCCACCCAGTTTTTATCAAATAAATTATCGCCCACAGCAATTCGAACCGTGTTTTGGCCGTTAATGTGCAGCACCCAGTTTACAAATGCGGGGTCTAATGCAATGTCTCGGTGATTGCTAATGAATAGGCAAGGTTTGGATATGTCTAAGCCTTCTAAGCCAGAAACGCTTAAAGAAGTGGTTGTATTCTTGATCATTTTTTTCATATACGGCTCAACTAAGCGCTGAAAATCGACCAAGGTATTCACTTTGTCTAGCTTTCTGCTGACAAACTGTTTCATTAAAAATGCCAGTATTGGGCTAATAAAGGCAGGTCTATTTGCAAATTGAAACCTGACTAAGGTGTCAATAAATTCTTTATTGCTTACCAACGAGCTTAATACTGAGGGTAAGTCACCGTTGTTATATGGCCTGATTTTGTCAAATTTGGATGTCATGTATGAGATTTTACTTCGTCAATTTTATAATGGCAGCCATGTTGGCTAATGGCCGCATTTTTATTATTAATAAACTTCGAAACAGTGTAGTCAATAATGAGATGTTTGTCGTTTATATTCGTCAAAGAAAGTACTTATACTTTGGTAAAAAATTGGAAACTGTGAAATATTATTATGCCCCGCCGCTTGAATTACAATTAGTCTTGCTGGTTCAAGCTCCAAAGCACTGGCTAGCGTCTGGCTATGTTTGTTGGGAATGAGCTTGTCTTGTGCGCCGACAATAATTAATACTTGGCTGTTAACGTGTTTTGCTAAAGCCACAGAGTCATATTTGTCTTTTAATAAAAGTGATACAGGGTAAATAGGAAAGCTGTTTTGCGCAACGGCTAAAATACTGTCGTATGGGCTTATCAATACCAACTGGTCTACTACTCTATTGGCAGCTACGTACATAGCCACGCCTGTGCCCAAACTTCTGCCCATAATGGCGACTTGCGAATGCTGCGTTTTTACTTTATCAAACACCGCTAGCGCATCTGAGAATAGACCTGCTTGTGTCGGCTTGCTGGAGCTGCCGCCATAGCCGCGATAATTAACCAAGTATATTGTTTTGTTGCCAAACGTAGACGAGAAATCCTGTGCGTTTACGATAACCGGCTCTGCATTGCCGCCAAAGTAAATAAGAGCTTCATCGTTACCTTCATTAAGTACAATAATCTGAACAGTCACGTCCTCATTTAGTAGACTAAGTTCTTCATAATTGTGACTATAAACTGGCGTTGGCATATACAGTAGGTTTCGCTGAAACACATACAGCAGCGCGAATCCTAAAAGATATATGCCTAATAGAGTGTAAATTACATTTTGAATACTTTTATCCTCACATCTAGGTTCACGGCTGCAACGTTGCTCTAACAAAAGCAGGCCTGCGCTTATTGTAAAGCTAATATAAAGATATGTTAAAAAAAAGATAATAGTTTTTATTGAAACGTTAAATTTTTCACGCTTCTTCACACTTCTTCACGCGCGCCAAGACACTAAAGTCACAAGAACTAATCGCGGTTTTAAACGTGGCTTTTGACCACAGTAAATTTGTGTCCACCCCTGCAGCCCAGTGAAGGGCATAAGCCCACTTTAGTAAGATCGAGTCTACACTGATGGTGTCGAAAATAAGGGAGTGTGGTTTGTTGAAAAAAGCACTGGAAACGTCTTTTCCCAAACTCAACAGTTTGATGTTAAGGTCAAATATAACCACTACCGCACACAAGATATTCAGTTGGGAATGAGTTGGTACTGACAATGTTAGTGCCCCGCCTTAGTCTCAATTCCTTATTGCCGGATTTTTCTAATTTTGAGTGTGATCAAGCGTCCGCATGTTAGATAGACGTACTTGTTAAGCATAAATAACTATCAAATTTGTAAAATATATGTTAAAAGAAATAAGAAACTCGCTTTTATTATATACTTTAGTTTAAGTTAAAGGAGCATGGTTTATGAAAGCACGACTATTACCTTTTTTTTTCCTGTTAATGGCTTGCTCACCTGCGAGTGAGCAAAATGAAGCTGCTGAAGTCTTAAAGCAGCCAGTAAATCCACCAATCGACCAAACGAGCTCAGCGGACACCAAAACCAGCGCGGCACAACAATGCAGCCTTGTATTGGGTTTTGACGCATGGGAACCTTATCAGTACGTCGATGTAGGCGGCCGAGTAGCGGGTTTAGACATTGAATTGATTTCAGGCGTTGTTGAAAATATAGGCTGTGAATTAAGGTATAAACAAGGCGCATGGGTCGACCTACTAGCCGATCTTGAAAAAGGCGATGTTGATATCTTGCTGGGTGCGTCGAAAACTGAAGCAAGGCAGCAGTTCGCATTTTTTAGTGACCCTTACCGAGTGGAAGAATTCTCTCTATACATTCGAAAAAATGATAAGGCGCAAGCTGAGCACGAATCTTTGGGCGAGTTTGTTGCCAACGGCGGCACTATAGGCATCGTTGCCGATTACCTATATGGCGCAGAAGTGTCTAACTTGCTCGATGATCCTGACACGTCTGGCCTATTTGAAAATGCCATAATGGGCGAGATAAATGTAGCAAGGCTGCTAGACGAAGATATTGCAGGTTTTCTAGAAGACAGTTTTGTAGGCGCCTCATTACTACGACGCAAGGCCTTGTCTGAGTTAATCGTGGCACAGGGCATTATTATTCAAACGGGCAATGTTTATGTCATGTTCAGTCGTGAAGGCTTTTCACAGCAGCAGCTTGAATCATTTAATGAAGAGTTGCAAAGCACCAAAGAAAGTTCAGGGTATCAAGACTTACTAACTGAATACGCTTACTAAGTGTTTAGCCAATTTACGTGATAGTCATTACTCAGCGCTGGGTAAAATCCAGTACTGCCCAGAAAACTCAGCCACCGCTTCTTGCTCGTCAAAAATATCGACGCGCAGTGAAGCGGGACACTTCTTACCAATTTTAAGGAGTTCAAACTTGGCTGCGACCGATCCAATATTACAAATGCCGCGCGGTTTACTGCTAAGCGGCTTATGATAGCGAATACTGGCATCACCAAGCACAATTTCGCCCTCAAGCCCTTTTTGTTTGAGTTGCAAAAACAGCATCCCCCAGCCTGTTAACGTCGCTAATGAATAGACACTGCCTGCAAACATGGTGCCGTGAAGATTAATGTTTTTAATTAGCGAAGCCCTAGTCTCTATTGTGCGCATGGTATATTGATGCAGCTTAATGCCCATGTGTTCGGTGATAGGAATTTGGTCGTGCCATGTATTTTGTAGCTCTCGACACCACTTAGGATGTAACATAAGAACATTGTTCTCGACCAAATTTTTGAGCATTTGTTTACGTTTAAGTTTACCTGAATCAACGGGTGCATTTTCTGCAATAGCAAAGCCGCGGGCACTGAAAAACGCAATTGAGGACGCCCTTGAATTAGTCACAGCGCGCTTGGCGCCTAAGTCTCTTGATACTTGTTCTAGCGCGTCTAAAATGATTTGGCCAACGCCCTTTCGTCTGTACGTTTCAACTACTGCAATGTGCCTAATTTGTGCTTCGTCACTGTTGTTAAGGTGCACACGGCCGCAGGCCACAATGACACCGGCGCCCGTTTTTACGACTCTGTGTTCGCTAACGGTGTCATATTCATCTTTTTCAGAGCCAGGCGGGTGCCCCAAAGGTTCGTGTAGCCATGTCCACCGAAAATGGAAATAACGTTGAAGTTCTTCTTCGCTAATAGGCGCGCTAATAGTAAACACTGTGCATTCCTTATTGACGTTTTAAGATTGTAGATAAGCAAGACAACTTTAAAAAGGGTAAACCATATTTTATCAATAGCTTATTGATAGTGTATGACTGGCTGTTCATTCGCCAAGTTCCTACACCTTTAAGTAGAATGTGGCGGGGCCATCATTTATTAATTCAACTTGCATATTAGCACCAAACTGACCGCTTTTGCAGGGGCTATATGTACTGCCAAAATGTGTAATAAAGTCGTTGTATAAGCTTTCTCCTAATGCTGGTGGTGCGCTATTGGAAAACCCGGGACGGTTTCCTTTTGCAGTATCAGCTACTAAAGTAAACTGAGATACCACCAGCAGTTCGCCGTTTACCGTCAACAAGTTAAGATTCATTTTTCCTTCTGCATCGCTGAATATTCGTAAATTAGCGACTTTTTTGGCTAATTTTTCAAGCTCAATATTGGTGTCGTTTTTTTCTACGCCAAGCAGTAACAATATCCCGATATTTATCCGGCTTATGCTCTGTTGATTGACACTTATGCTCGCGCTTCTCACGCGCTGAATTAGTCCTATCATACTGTTCCTGATTAGCCAATGGCTCAATTTTTTTTCAGTAATGCTCTTATTTGTTTAAGGGCGCTCACTAAGGCTTTGCTGGTACCTTTTTCGGTTCCGCTGTGACCTGCGTCTTCTACGATGGTTAAGTGTGAATGCGGTAAGGCCTGGTGCAACTCTACTGCTGATGCACACTTACATACCATGTCGTAGCGACCATGTACTATATACAAGGGTATTTCTCGTATTTTATGTGCCTGTTCAAGGATATGATTAGCGGGCATAAAACACCCGTTTACCACATAGTAACACTCAAGTAGTGCCAAGGAGTATACTTGCTGGTTTGAGGCACAGTCTATAATGGGCATTTTCATTTGCTTAAGCGTCGAGATACTACCTTCCCAATTAAACCAAGCCGAAGCGGCTCGGTGTCTTACGCTTTCATCGTTGTGGGTAAGCTGTTCTAAATACCAGCGGCATAAAGACTGCTCGTCTTGCTGGGGCTGTGGATTAGTTTTTGTAAAGTCAGCTACAAATTCACTGTACGCTTCAGGAAATACTTGACTTGCGCCTTGGGTGGCACTAGTAAACCAGTTGGCGTCTTGCTGCCTGCCCAGAAATATACCGCGCAGCACTAAGCCCGAAACGCGTTTTGGATGGGCAATTGCATACGCTAGGCCTAAGGTTGAGCCCCATGACCCACCAAAGATAAGCCATTTATCAACATTAAAAAACTCCCGTAATGCCTCAATGTCTTCGATTAATTTCGCGGTAGTATTGTTCTCAAGAGACCCAAAGGGCTGACTTTTACCGCATCCGCGCTGGTCAAAAGCGATAAGCCTGTGCTCGCCGTTCAAAAATGGCCAAAAATAATTCTGGCCAATACCCGAGCCCGGGCCGCCATGTATGAAAAGTGTAGGAATACCCGACAGACTGCCCGACTCTTCAACGTGTAAAGTGTGCCCGTCACTGGTTGCGAATTTAAATGTTTTAAGAGATTTTATACCGTCCAACATTGTTAATTCCTTGTTTCTTTAACCGGATATCTATTATCGTAACTTATATATTACGTTTAAAAATAAAAAAGTGACTATTTTCGTTTACTGAATCATTGTGTATGAAGAAAGCTATGTTTCACAAACGTTTATTACCCGCCGCGGCAGCTGTTTTGTTAATAGCTTGCGCATCTGCAATTATAGATAAATATTTTGATCTGTGGACGAGCGAGTGATTCTTGTTGATAGAGTACAAGATACGCAAGAGCCACAAAAAGAAGCGCAGCAGGAGTTTGATCGTGCCCTAGCGTAGCTTAGTGCATTAATTAATCTTGAGATTCTATTTCAGCCACATCAATGCCCATCTGTAGCATAATATTTCTCGCCTGAGTGGGGATTCTATGTTTATTATCTTTTTTCAAATCGATATCATCGGGCAATGGCTGACCGGTAAACGCATGTAAAAAAGCTTCGCATAATAGTTCTGAGTTAGTGGCATGACGCAAATTATTCATTTGCCTGCGCGTGCGTTCGTCGGTCAGCACCTGCAATACCTTTATAGGAATTGACACGGTGACCTTTTTTACCTGCTCGCTTTTTTTGCCATGCTCTGCATAAGGGTGAATATATTTACCGTTCCATTGCGCCATTTTTTTATCGTTATGTGGGTTCAATCATTGTAAAAGTCTAACTGGTCTAGCGAAAAGGTCAATATAGACGTCTAAATTGCTTGACGTCTATCGCGCAATTTTCACCGTGGAATTTTGTAAATAATGCTGTAAGCCTTGCTGTATAATGTATTTTGGGCCTTAGTTTGCTAAGATATATATTACAGAAGTCAGGACATTTGTGATGCTCAGTGCATTATTAATGCAAATTATTGATCTTAAGGCTATAGAGTCTTTTGGAGCGACGTGGAAATATTACATAAATTTAAAGGCTACGGGAAAAGAAAAATTCCAATGTTGAGGTCAATTGCGATTAATTTTGCTAAAGACGTAATGGGCGAAAGAATCACGATAACGGCAGGGCACTTAGCTTACGTAAGCTTGCTGTCACTGGTACCAGTAGTCATGGTGTTTTTTATGGTGATGTCTGCCTTTCCTGCCTTTGAAGAGATCCGCGAGGAATTTGAAGGATTTATTTTCAGCAGTTTCGTACCCACCGCAGGTGACGTTCTGCAAAATTATATGACTGATTTTGTAGGCAATGCTTCAGGTATGGGCGCAACCAGTATTATTGTTCTCTTGGTGGTTGCAATTATGCTTATATCTAACATAGACAAAGCGTTTAACCATTTATGGAAAACCAAAAACGAGCGCCCTATCATTTTTACCTTTGCCATTTATTGGATGGTGATCACCCTAGGACCCTTGTTGATAGGTGTGAGTATTGCGGTTAGCTCTTATTTAGGCAGCTTAGCCACGTTTGCCGACGACTATACGCCTGGTTTTGGCACTGCAGCACTTGCGCTGGTGCCTTGGCTAGCCGCTATAGGCTGTTTCATGCTCTTATACATGATAGTTCCTAACCGGCATGTACGTGCAAAATACGCATTATTTGGTGCTTTGTTGGCCACTGCACTATTTGAAGTAACCAAGCAGGGCTTTGCCTTTTATATTTCTAATTTTCCGTCTTACGAAGTTATATATGGGGCTTTAGCTACCATTCCTATTTTATTTGTATGGGTGTATTTATCGTGGATAGTGGTGCTGCTTGGCGCAGTATTTACCTATAGCGTGACGATGACCTGTGAAGCCTTTGAAAAAGAAGAGGCATCGCGCGACGATGGGACTGCTTATTCACCAGTTAGTGAAAGCGGTGATAACGAACCTTCTTTGGAAAATACAAAAAATACGGAAAATACGGAAAGTGCAGAAAGAGCAGAAAGAGCAGTTAATACGCAAAGCTAAGTGACGGTTGGAGGCGCGGCTTAAAAGGCGCCATCGAGCACCGATTGCGTAAATTCTTTGCGCAAATAAAAGCCACGGGGCCGCGTTAAAATAGTACTACCGTTATTGCCGATTGCTTCGGTGAGGGCGCTTCCGTCTGCTGCTTTAGGTCTCAGCTGCAGTACTTGGCCAATGCGCGCGGTAATAGACTCCACTTGGCCCAAGGATATCATATCCATAAGCTCCTCCCAGTCTTGCTGCATCAGCAAAGACTGCTTTGCACTGGGCTGCCACAAAATAGGTGAGCCGATAATGCGCTCACCAGGGGGGATTTCACGTTCGCCTTGAATGGGTATCCACAGTACTTTTTGCAGTTTATTACGTACGTTTGAGGTTTCCCACGTTACCCCCATCATATGTCGCAGCGGCGCATAGCACACGTAGGTTGTCTCTAAAGGGCGAAGCGCATAACTAAGCGGTAAGGTTTTCAGCTCTATGCCTAATTCAACAAAGTCTTGTTCGGGCTTGCTGCCTGCGGTGGCGCCTAAATAACATTCTATAAGCTGTCCACTCCAACCTTTGTGGCGCTTAAAGTTGTGCGGCACGTTTACCTTTAATTCACTAGCCACATCCCCAAGACATAGCCCCGCCAGCCGATGCGCGCGCATTAATAGGTCTTCTTGTGATGTTGGGGGTGCTTGTATTTTCATAAAACGGCAACAATTACTTTGATTAAGGCTAAGAATATGAAAGAATGAAAGTATATCAAAAAATAACCGCGTCAGGTAATCTAAGTGATTGATACCGAAGGGTTCCGCGCGAATGTTGGCATCATAATCTGTAATAAATCAGGACAAGTTTTCTGGGCCAGACGATATGGCCAACATTCATGGCAATTTCCGCAAGGTGGAATTGACAAGGGCGAGACTGCCGAAGAGGCAATGTATAGAGAGCTCAACGAAGAAGTTGGCTTGACACAAAAAGACGTAAAAATTGAGGCAGTGTCGCGTAGTTGGTTACGTTATAAACTGCCTAAACGGCTTGTGCGCAAGGGTACCGATCCGGTATGTATTGGTCAAAAGCAAAAGTGGTTTTTACTTTCACTCACATGCAAAGAGTCTGATGTAGACCTGGCGGCGACCGGACATCCTGAATTCGATGATTGGCGTTGGGTAAGTTACTGGTATCCTATACGTAATGTCGTGTCATTTAAACGCGACGTATATAGACGAATGATGAAGGAGTTTATGCCTTTTGTTATGCCAATCACTAAGTGCACCCCTTTGCCGCCAAGGCGAAATAGAAATAAGCATAGACACACCAAAACCTAGCGATTAGCACACGCAGCAATAGTTGGTGTAAGGCTTGCAGAGTCAGCATGTTTGCGCACATCTCGTCGTTATTTATTTTATCGTAAGGAACACAATGCTTACTGCTCTTAAGCAAATCATTCAAGAGGTAGGTCAAATACCCGACCTACAGCCTGCATTGATGCGCTTAGTCGAAATGGTAAAAGAAACAATGAGCGTAGACTCATGTTCTATTTATTTAACCGACTACGCTAAGCAAGAGCTCAGTTTAGTGGCCACTGTTGGGCTTGATCCTGAAGCTGTGGGTAAAGTAAAAATTGGTTTTTATGAAGGCCTGATAGGACTTGTAGGCGACCGCGAAGAACCGATTAACATCGAAAATGCGCCACAGCATCCAAAGTTTAAGCATTTCCCAGAGGTAAAAGAAGAAAAATTTCATGCCTTCATTGGCACACCTATTATTTATCAGCGAAAAGTACTGGGTGTTATTGCGATGCAGCAAGAAAGTATTCGTCGTTTTAGCGAAGACGAAGAGGCTTTTTTAATCACCCTAGCCGCTCAAATTGCATTAGAGATTGTGACCGCTGAAACACTGGGTAATTTAAACCTTGATAATAAGGTACTTATAAACGAGTCGCGCGTAGTTAACGGTATTCCTGGTTCGCCTGGTTTAGTCATTGGGCGCGGTGTTGCCTACAATGCAAAGCACGATCTCACACAATGGGTGGCGAAAAAGTCGGGCGACGCTAAAACGCAAGTTTCCCTCTACAGAAGTGCGGTTGAGATAACGCGCGCAGAGGTAGACCGGCTATCAGACCAAATAAAAGACAATATTCCTGAAGATGTAAGCGCTATTTTTCAACTTTATCATCAACTGTTAGACGCCAACAGCTTAGGGCGTGAAGTAGAGGCTAAAATACACGAGGGCTGGGATGCCGCATCGTCGTTAAAACTAGTGGTTGAAAGCTACGCCGCTAGGTTTGAGCGCATGAGCGACTCGTATATGCGTGAGCGCGCGATTGATATTATAGATTTATCTAACCGTATTTTGAGGAATATTGTAGGTGACAGCAACCAGCAGTTCTTACTCAATAAAGACAAACCAGATCATGAAAAGTATATTTTAGTTGCGCGCGAAATAAGTGCGCCTATGTTAGCAGAGTTTCCAAGACATTTACTCGCTGGTATCATCTCAATTAAAGGCTCAAACAACAGCCATGCTGCTATATTAGCGCGCGCTATGGGCGTGCCTGCGGTTATGGGTTTGCATAAAATATCGCTCAATATTCTAAATGACCAAGAGCTATTTTTAGACGGGTATTCGGGCGAGGTTGTACTGAACCTGAATGAAAATAACCGCGCTGATTTTCAAGCACTCATAGCACAAGAAGAAGTGCTGCAAAGTAAAGTTACAGCACAGGCCGATAAGCCTAGCATTACCCTAGACGGCAAGCGTATTTCACTGCTTGTGAACGCAGGCTTGTCTGCGAATGTTGAAATGGACCAGTTCTTACAAGGCGACGGGGTCGGTTTATATCGAACTGAAATACCATTTATGATGCGAGAACGCTTTCCATCTGAACAAGAGCAATATGCGTTATATCATAGTTTATTAAGTGCTCATCCTAGTAAAGAAATTACCATGCGTACGCTAGATGTAGGCGGCGACAAACCGCTTTCCTACTTTCCTATTGTTGAAGATAATCCGTTTTTAGGCTGGCGCGGTATTCGACTTACGCTAGATCACCCCGATATTTTCTTAGTGCAGGTAAGAGCGATGCTGCGCGCCAGTATGGGACTGTCTAATCTGCATATTTTGTTACCCATGATTTCATGCATCAGTGAAGTGGTAGAGGCAAAACGCTTAATTAAGCAAGCGTTTTTAGAAGTTAAAGAAGACGCTTACGATCAGGGTAAATTACTGTCTAAACCTGCAGTTGGCGTGATGTTAGAGGTACCCGCAGTTATATTTCAAATAGAGCAGTTAGCGCAACATGTGGACTTCTTCTCTGTGGGTACGAACGATTTAACCCAATATTTATTAGCCGTCGACAGAAATAATCCACGCGTATCGTCACTGTATTCTAGTTATCATCCGTCGGTGCTAAATGCCCTGCAGCAAATAGTCACAAAGAGCAATAAAATAAATATTCCAGTGACAGTATGCGGTGAGCTAGCCGGTGAGCCGGCAGGCGCGGTTATTTTGCTTGCCATGGGGTATCGAAAGCTAAGCATGAACGCACATAGTTTACGCAAAATAAACTGGGTGTTGCGCAACACCAATATTTCTCATATGCAGGGGTTTCTCAATGTTTTACTGCGTCAAGACACACAGCAAGACGTCATTAGCTTAATAAACGATTATTTAGAAACCAAGCAGTTAGCAGGTTTAATTAGAGCGGGCAGTTAAATGGATGTTGCTATTATATTCTTTCTACTTTGTTTGGTATTAGGGTCGATAGTCGGCATATTTGCCGGGCTTTTAGGAATTGGTGGCGGCTTAATAATAGTGCCTGCGTTTTTGTTTATGGCACAGCATTTACTCAATATTGATATAGAGCATGCTATGCCCATGGCGATTGCGACCTCGCTTTCCACCGTCATCTTTACGGGTTTGTCATCGGCCAGAACCCATCTGAAACTGGGTAATATAGACACGTACATCGTGACTTACTGCGCCTTGGGTATTGCAGTAGGTGCCATTTTAGGCGCTTTTTTTGCAACTAAGATCTCTGGTGTGCTGCTACAGCGAATATTCGCTGGCTTGGTTATTGTGATTGCTTTGCAAATGATATTTGGGCGTAATAAGGTGTCAAGTTCTACCTTAGGTAAACCGTCGCTTGGGCTTATTGGTCTTGGCACCGGTTTTATTAGCGCGCTCATGGGTATAGGCGGCGGCGCACTTCTGGTGCCTATTTTAGTGTGGTTTCAAATTAACATTAAAAAAGCCATTGGCTGCGCTGCTTTATGCGGCGTGGTAGTAGCCAGCTTTGGCAGCGTAAGCTTCATTTACTCGGGTTTCAATAAGGAGTACTTGCCTGATTATTCACTTGGCTATGTATATCTACCTGCCACCTTCGGTATTGCTATCACGTCTATGATCACAGCGCGAATTGGTGCTAAACTTACTGCTAAATTAGACACTCAAAAACTCAAGAGAATTTTCGCAGTATTTCTGGTACTGGTGAGTATTCGTATGATCATAGGACTAGAATAAAAATATGAGCGAACAAACCTATCTTACTTTCCCCAGTATAGATCCTATTATTTTTGAGATTGGCCCGGTGGCGCTTCGCTGGTACGGGCTCATGTATTTAATAGGCTTTGCCGCTGCGTACTGGCTTGCCTCTAGAAGACTATCCCGTACTCCTTGGAACAAAGACGAGCTAAGCGACCTGCTTTTTTACTGTTTTTTGGGCGTAATAATAGGCGGTCGTTTTGGTTATGTCATGTTTTACAGTTTTTCTTCGTTTTTAGAAAATCCGCTATATTTGTTCAAAATATGGGAAGGCGGTATGTCTTTTCACGGCGGTTGTTTGGGCGTTATCGCTGCGGCATTTATATTTGCAAAAATGAAGCAGTGGTCTTTTCTAGCGGTAGGTGACTTTATCGCACCTTTAGTGCCCATTGGATTA
>Ga0306872_100359_pt1 | contig 18646 bp, 19 predicted proteins | sample AntRauMeHopE1498_FD_190455 | JGI IMG/M metagenome (GOLD analysis project Ga0306872, IMG submission 190455) | Saline lake microbial communities from Rauer Islands, Antarctica - Metagenome Hop E1 #498 (v2) (version 2) | ecosystem: Environmental > Aquatic > Non-marine Saline and Alkaline > Saline ...
GTTGGCTTCACTGACATTCCTGAAGTAGGTGCAACATTTACGGTAGTCAACAGTAAAAAAGAGGCTGAAGTAGCCATCATCGCTGCCCGCCCTGCCCCAGAAAAATCTAAGTTGCCCGTCAAGAAATCAAAGCTACCTCTGGTACCAATCGTCATCAAGGCTGATGTACTGGGTACCATTGAAGCAATCCAGCACGAACTAGATAAATTTGAATCAGACCGAATCATCGTCAAAGTTATAGATACTGGTGTGGGTGACGTCACGGTGAGTGATGTCCAAAATGTCAGCGCTACAAAAAATGCCATTATAGTTGGGTTTAACGTAAAGGTAGACCGAACCACGCAAGAAGTCGCCGAAAAGCTTGGTGTTGAAATTAATACTTTTACTATTATCTACGAACTAGCTGAATGGCTAGAATCGGCTTTGAAGACTCGCACTCCGCAACTAGAAGAACAGGTCGTAACTGGAACGGTCAAAATCCTTAAGCACTTTAGTGTCCAAAAAAGTATCCAAGTACTTGGAGCACGAGTAGAAGACGGTGTCATCAAAATGAACCAGCGAGTCAAGATTTTGCGTCGAGATATTGAAATTGGTTCTGGACTAGTAAAGAACCTGCAACAAATGAAGTCCGACGTCCAGCAAGTAGGCGAAGGCGAATTCGGTCTTCAGCTAGACACCAAGGCTGATATCGCACCAGGTGACCACATAAAGCCGTTTGATACGGTTGTAAGCTAAAAGTATGAAAGACGACCGAAACATCAGACGAGCCGGCTTACTCATGGAGCTCGTAGCCACCTTCATTCGTAATGAAGCCAACAGTAATCCAATGATTACCGTAACCAGCTTAGATCTCTCTCCAGACATGAAGCGGGCGATTGTGTTCATTACCACTATCCCTGATGGTCGCGAACAAGATGCTTTGGTATTTGTAAAGCGCAACGCCAAACACATGCGTGACTACCTCAAGAAAAAAGCCCGCATCAAACATATTCCCCACCTGGAATTCATGGTCGACGCTGGAGAAAAGCATCGGCAACACATGGATGAACTGGTGAAGGATATTTCAGAAGGCAAAAAGGAATAAATAAAGCAGCCGACAAGTTACCTTGTCGGCTGTTTTACTTAACCCGTCTGAGTAAGGATGGCGGCATCAAAGGTCTACGCTTTTTATGTACTTTGCCAATATAATCGGTATAACGTTCCATATAGTCTCTACCTTCAACTCTACCAAGCCAAATCATAAATGCACCTACAACTAATCTATCTCTTTTAGTGATTTGTTTAGGAGTATGATCGCAATAACCAGGTCTACAAGTAGCAAGGCATTGGTGTATTGCCGCATAAATAAATTTCTGACCATCTATAGCAAACCTTTCTACAAACTCTAAAGAGGAGCGACTTGCTTTACAGGTACTTGGGCGTTCCGTTATCCAATTTTGCCCTATGCCTGTACCAAACCACTGTATGACCGAAGATAACACCAGTATGTCGCGAGACATATATTGAATATCGTTAAGTGGAATATCTCCTTCCTCAAATATTTGATAGCCAGGCATAATTGGCATAATCGTGTTCATCATTACTTCTGCTGGTCTTGGTACAGAAACTGAAAGACGACTTGTCTTATCCCAAAACATAGCGGCGTAATAGTCACCATTTACTATGTTGACACCAAATATTTCATGCGATCTTTCGTACTTTTTTTTGGAAAAGCAAAATCATCGGTGTTAAAGAAGGGTCTAAAAGTGGATGCTGCATTGAATGCTGCATGTAGGTGTACCTCGTATGGAAAAAACTAAAAACCCTCTAGTGTACATTACTTATTTTAGCAACTGTTATCACATTACTCTTTTGTCACACACTCCAAATAATGCTACAGTAGCATCGTAGAAATCTATGTCCTGGTGGCGAAGTGGTTAACGCATCGGTTTGCAAAACCGACATGCGTGGGTTCGAATCCCACCCAGGACTCACGAGCTAGCCTCGTTCCCAACCTTATTGATGGTGGAATCGGCAGGTGAAAGAATCCCAAAAATTCTCTAACAGGGACTTTGTGATTCCTGCATCTTCCGATTCTACTATCAGTAGAATCGCACAGTGTCTTCGATGCCCAGGTGGTGGAATCGGTAGACACGAGGGACTTAAAATCCCTTGCCATTTAAACGGCGTGCGGGTTCAATTCCCGCCCTGGGCACAACAAGAGAAAAACCTGACATATATCAGGTTTTTCTTTTTTCATTTATTCTTCAAATAATTGAAATTGTACCGGCTGGATTGTTGATGATTTTTCTCCCTCTCCAAAGTCATACTTATGGTAAATTAGTTTTCCTTTATCTCCTTCTGGAACTTGAAAAATAATATACTGATCTTGCCGCAACTCCCCGGAATCAATAAAAGTCTCATCATGTAACTCTCCCAAAGACGAACGTATGTCTCTGTATCGTGAGTAAGGTGGACACGCAATATGAACTACACAAGGTTCTTCTCCACCCTCTGTCACGTATACTAAATCAAAGATTGATAATCCTGAAATCCTATTTGAAATGTTTTCATAGGTATACATGATCATCAAATACTCCATACCTGGATCAGGATTAATTCCAGTCACTTCCGGATTACGAATCACATCAGTAATTGTGACAGATAAAGTATCCCAAAGTATGATTACTGACTCTCCAATTTTAATGGTCTCCAATGAAACAAATTCATCTGAGGCCAGTCCAGACTCACCAAAGAAAACCGTTTCCTGTGATTCGTATTCAATATCTTGCACCATTTCACCACCGGTAGTTACTGTCGTATCAAACCCTTGCCCGATTGTTTTAAACGCTGACGTAATAGTTATAGCGACAGTAACCATAATCAAAATATTAACGATGATGATTCCTCCAAATATAAATAGAGCAATCTTTTTATGCTCTTGATAACCACGCAGACTAGTTCCATCTTTTGCCTTGAGTTTGTTTAAGAAAATAAGGACCCAATCGATTAGTACCCAGATACCAAAACCGCCCAACGTAATGAGTTTTAAAATACCTGTTCCAACGTAACCCAGATAAAACCTATCAACTGCTAAGAAACCTAGGAACGTAGAGAGTAAAAAAGCGGTCAGGTATGATTTTGAACCTCCTTCTTCCGGACTCGCGGCAAAGTTAGGAGCGAAGTGTATTGGCTCTCTAGCATGCGGAGTGAATGGCGAATGGTTATCTGCTGAAGGATTTTCCGACATGGTTATATATTAAACAGTAATAACTATGAATTTGAACACTCTTTACGTATGTGATTATGTTAGCACGAAGCATCTTAGTTTTTATACGCTAAACAGATAGGAGTACGGATAAATACGATCAAATTCGTTTTTATTATTGTCTTTTCTATTATAATTGCTCTTGTGTTGTATCAATAATTGTTGTAAACTCTCGGCACAAACAGGCGCCTTTAGCTCAGTTGGTAGAGCAGCTCCCTCTTAAGGAGACGGTCCAAGGTTCGAGCCCTTGAAGGCGCACACCGGTAAAATAAAAACCCGATTCTCCTTGAATCGGGTTTTTATTTTAGAAACTGAACTGCTTCAGTTTTGTGCCTGTAAGCGAGACGGAGACAGGTCTTTCTCCCCTTTCTAAGGAAGAGAACAGTCGAGTCGGGGTAGCAATCCAATAAGACAATTTGCGGAGCATATATATTTTATTAGAACAGGTGACCACGGATAATCCCACCGCTGCTAAACCAAGATGCCGGGTTAGTAGAGAAGCCTTGAAAGCAGGTATATTCCCTAGCCCTCACCAAATTTTTCTGCTATACTCTCGGACACGCAACCCATGCGCGGGTGGCGAAATTGGTAGACGCGCTAGTCTTAGGAACTAGTAGAGTAATCTGTGGAGGTTCAAGTCCTCTCCCGCGCACAAAGCAAACCGCCGTCAGGTGGTTTTTGTATTTTATTACTATCAAATTGCGGCTATGTTAAAGTTCCTATATGCAAAAACTAAAAGCCACTCTCTATAAAATAGGTTATCCGATTATGCGGATCTATTGGTTTTTCAGAAGACCAACTACCCAAGGTGTCCGGTGCGTTATTTTTTACGAAGGAAAGGTCCTTTCAATACAACATACCTATGGTAGTAGTTTGCATACTACAGTTGGTGGAGGTGTCGAGAAAAAAGAAACTCCCCAAGCCACAGCCATCAGAGAAACCTATGAAGAAGTCGGACTCACTCTCATAGACATTATTCCAGTCTCGCAGATTTTGTATACTAAAGAATATAAACATGACACTATTCACGTATTCACTGCCACTGCCACATCAAATGCGCTTCAGGCTGATCATTCAGAAATAAAAACGGCTGCTTGGTACGATTTGGACAACTTGCCCACCAATACATCTCCCCTATTTTTAACCTTCCTAGAGCAAGCCATTTTACAAAAAAATACATAGTTACTCCTACGAACCATGCCGCACCTTTACGCGAGTCTTCTGAAACAGCCTTTTGGCTATAATGAATTGGTTGATATGCCTCGCAATTACTTTTTTGGTGAAATTGGACAGCTTAGCTATTTGCATACACTCCCAAGAACAACAACCGTCTCGTCCGGTCACACACTCTTACCAGCAGCTATGTCACGCCTACTTTACTTTGTCGTACCGACATTTATTACTGTTTTGCGGTACTTCCAGTCAAAGACAGCACGTCCATGACGCTGCTCCTATCATCAGTCCATACTAGTACCTCTCCAGTGTAACGAGCTGTATTGGGATAAGATAACAGTCTATCGATATTTTCTGGCTTAGTGATTAACACCCAAACTGTCGGAAAATGTAAGTCATTAGTACCGTCTGGCGTTGTCACTACACTCACAGCCTCGTAGTTTTGCGCTCTGGCCATACCAACAATCGGTGGGTGCAGATTTAAGTATCGATTCGAAATGTGAAATGCAACGACACCATTTTCTGAAAGCAATGGTTTGTATGCTCGTTCGAACGCTTGAGCAGTCAAAAGATGAGAAGGGATAGCATTGTCAGTAAAAGCATCCATCATGATAACGTCATATACGATTTCTTTACCGTTTGCTTCAGCTTCGAGCATAAGCCTACCATCTCCGATAGCCACTTGTGTCTTGTCGGGGCACATCTCTAAATAAGTAAAGAATTCTCGGGCAACCACTTCTACGTCTGGATTAATCTCTATGTATGAAATACTCGCTATATCTTCGCAATACGCATTCATCATGCCGGCTCCCAAACCAATAACATTTACCCGGGGAGCCTCGCCATTGTCGATAAAGCTACGCAACGCTATATCTATCCCTGAATCAGGACCGTAATAACTAGCAGCTGAGCCACTATATGTATCATCCAGTGCCTGTAAACCATGATTGGTAGAGCCGTTACTTATGATGCGCACGGGGACTATTTCGTTATTAACAGTTTTGGTAGTGTCAAAAATATTTATTGTGCCATAAAAATTACGCTGACTAAAAACTGGATCTGCCTTGGTAGATAAACTAATTATGAAGAATATACTGGATATCACGATTATAAACTGCAATATACGTAACTGAGTACCACCAATATATTTTTTGAGCCAAGCCAGAGAGGTAAATGCTAAATATGTGGCAATTGCTCCAAAGGCAAAGTATAACTCTATTTGTTTATCGAGTACCAATGGCAACAATAAGCCAACCACGCCCGACCCAAGTGCTCCTCCAAACGTCAACCACACATAAAAAGAACCGAGGTCACTGACCCTCGGCCTCAGGTCATAGACGCGTCGATGGAAGTACGTAGCGACTAGAAAGAAAAAGCTGCAGACCGCAATAAAACCAATCCAATAGATTACTGAGGTCGTGCTAATAACAGGTAGTAGTGCAAAAACAGGTATAAATGCCAACAGTGCCCAAGATCCCAAAGGGATTTCAGGTGTTGGTGAAGCCACGTTTCTAAAGGAAATAATGAATGAGATTAAATATAACATCAACGGAATTACCCACAGTAATGGAAATGAGGCTATGCCCTGACTTAGATATTCAGTGGTAGCCGCTAATAGAAAGGTAGGAATAGCCGCCATGAATACAATTTTTCCTCTATGTTTGAGTATTACTTGGGAAATGGGACTAACTAGCGCTTTGATTGGCACGCCTATCATATCAACCTGCTTCCAAACTACTGCCATCAATACCGCAAAAAAAATAAATGCTGAAGCCCATATTGTCGATTGCAGAGGGAGCGACGTAAATGGTTCAAACAAAAACGGGTAGGCTGCCAGACCTAGTAGTGAACCAGTATTAGAAAGAGCAAATAGCGTGTAGGGTTCTTTAGTAGTTAATCGAGCATACAAATACTGTACTAGTACTGAAGTACTGGCCAAAAGCAACACCGGTAACCCAACCCCCATAAATAGAGTAAGTAAAACTGATAGCGCCGGAGCGCTCGATTCCACCGCCCCGATCATAAACGGCGAACCTTCACCAACTCCTCGATAAAATAACATGAGTCCTGCCAAGAAGAGTAGGCTGGTGTGGACCCATCGAGCTATTTGAGACGGCCAACTTGTTAAAAGTGCAGCATAAATATAACCAAGCAATAAAATTGCTGAATAGAAAAATATCGAAATTGTCCACACCGACGATGTCCCACCAAAGAACGGCAATAAGAACTTTGCGTACATCGGCTGTATCATAAACAGCAGAAAAGCTGATAGAAAAGTTGATGCGATAATAAGCGTACGAACCATAAAGGATAGCGGGATTAAACAGTAGTAACGATAATATTACCACGTCAAATAAAAAACTTTATTTACGTACTAGATATGTGTGTCAGAAAAGAATCAATGTCTCATTCTGATTTTCTGAAATGGCCTTTTGGCTATTATGAATTGGTTGATATACCTCGCAATTACTTTTTTGGTGGGCTTAGGCAGCTTAGCTATTTGCACACACTTCCACGAACAATAGCCGTTCCGTTGGGTCATGCACGTATCACAACCAATAAATAACCCATAGCAAATCTGGTTTTTACAGTGAAAATGGGTATCACTTTTTTCTGTACGACACAAATGACACGTTGAGATGACTTCAGCACTAATTCGCTCCCCGAGTCGCTCATCAAACACAAAATTTTTTCCTCTGAACTTATTATCCAAACCTTGTTTCTGGACCTGATGCGCATAGCCGACAATGCCACCCTGGAGGTGACGCACGTGCTGGTATCCATTGTGTTTGAGCCAGGCGCTCGCCTTTTCACATCTGATACCACCAGTGCAGTACAAAGCAATTTTCTTATGCTTGTGTACGCGTAATAAATCTGGAATTTGCCTAAGTTCTTCTTTGAAAGTGGCTACATCTGGCATGATTGCACCTTGAAAGTGCCCCACTTCCGATTCGTAATTGTTGCGTATGTCCACTACGACCGCTTCTTCATCTTCCAGATATGCGTTCATTTCTGAAGCCGTAAAATAATCGCCCGTGTTTGTTACATCAAAGCTAGCGTCGTCCAAGCCATCAGCGACAATCTTGTCTTTGATTTTAATTGCCAATTTAAAAAATGAAGGTATACCTAAATCTTCAACCGCAATGTTGTAGGTTATGCCTCGCAGTTCAGGTTGAGCCTGTATCCACGCATCAAACGCATCCCAATAGGTATTGGGCACATTGAGCTGGGCGTTAATACCCTCTGAGGCGACGTATATTCGACCCAAGCAGTTCAGCTCAGACAACTGCTGCAATAGACGCTTCTTGAAGGCTAAGACGTCAACAACGCGCACGTACCGATAAAAGGATAGCGTAGTACGAGGTCGAGTGTCTGACGCAGCATCTTTTCGTTTGATAGTACTACTGCGCAAGTCGCGTGGTGTAGAGGTCCCCATTACCCAAAATAGTACCCCAAAACCACTTTTTTGTCTTAAAAGAGCTTATAAATGGTAAATAACCCAACAAAACAACGTTATTTGATAGTTTTGCACTTGACTTTTACTACAAAACATGCTATTGTTTCGGGTAGAACAGATGGTAGTTCCATCGACAAGTTTCGGGCGACAGTGCCCTTTGACAATTTAGGAGACGAAGAAATGAAGAAATCAATCACTTCAAGAGTTGAGAAGTACTTTGACAGTTGGCTTGCACGCGAAAGGCTTGCACACGAATTTAACCTATGGGATGTGCTCAGAATAGCTATATTAGTCATACTGGTATATCTCTACTACTCTTCGGGAGCAGCTATTCAAAATGCTTTCATTGTTACTATCACATTAGCACTGTTAATATTAGTTGGAGTTCCACTATTTCCTGGAGCAGCTCGTCTGCTGGCTAACAAACCTAATAAATTTCGACCAACATCAGAGACTAATAGTGACATGGGCACAATCGAAAGAGCGAGAAAGACAGCTAAAGTTGCGGCTTATAAAGTCTCGACGCTAGCCTTCTTTACCTTTATCGAACCAGGTCACATAAAGGCAATAATCAGGGGAGAGCAAGGTCGTTTCATAAGATTTATTTTGTGTTATGACGACCTAAAGTTTAAGGGACATTCGGCTAAACATAAAGTGGGGAACACGGAAGAATATTGGGACGTTATAAAAACACCGGAAGGTGAGAGCGACTCTCATCCAATTCCGCTCGATAGTCGCTTAGGATGTCTTGATGTAACTTGGTGGTGGTCTAAACTTATATATCAAGTTACTGGTGCTGTGTTTACAGGATTTGCACCTTATCAAAATGTAAAAACGTATCAATTAGAGTCATTTATCAAAGTGATCAGTGATACAAAGGGCTCTGAAGGTGATTTCGTCTTAATTCGTTGGAATGACTTCAGTGACCACGTCAGAGCTGCTGAATTTCAGTTTTTTGTTGAAATTACCTCAGCCGACACTAATGATCAGGTAAAGGTAAAGATACAGCTTGCAGTCACTGCCGTGGTCATCAATCCGTTTAAAGCGTATTACGTCTCTGGTAGCTGGGCCTCCCGTCTATACACCGCTATCACTCAAGAAGTCTCCACAAAAGTCCGCGGGTTAGGCTACAAACAAGTTATAGGTGAAGGCGATAAAACGAAAACAGAGGGCAAAAAAAGCAACGCCATAAGCAGCGCTGTTATGGCATTAAATTATTCAGATGAGGAAATAGAAGAAAGGAGGAGAGAAGGAAAACCTAATGAAAGAGATGCTAAATACAGTATTTCTGGTATTGGCATCAGAATAAAAGAAACGGAACTGATTACTGTCGATATAGTTAGTGACAAGCTTGCAACAGCTCTAGCTGACGTAGCCGTAGCTGCTGCCGATAGTGCAGCAAAAGCAACCCGAAGTGAGGGTGATGCACGAGCTATCCGAAATATTGCAGCAGCAGCTGCAGATTACGGTATAAATGGTGCAAGAGCATTGCAGTACGAAGCGCAAATTAAAACCGCTGCTGCAACTAAAGAAGGAGGAGGAAACGTTATTTTGACAATTGGACCTGGTGAAAGTGCAGTAGATCCAAAAACTATGATCCTTAAAAATTCTATTAAGGATAGCAATAGACACAAACCAGTATCGAAAGACATTACGCCTGACAAAAAAGGAGGTAGCAACTAATGAGTACAACAGAATGGGTACTTGTCTCAATTATTGGGATAATAATCTTTGTAATCATCATAATCATAGCCATTGCAGCAATTAGTGCCAGAGGTGCTGGCACAGAAAAAAATAAAGATGCACCCAGCAAAAAAACTGTGTGGTGGAAAGCAGGACTCATAACTACTGGCTTACTCATTATAGTTGTAGTTATTTACTCATACTGGGGTTCGTTTACAGCATGGGTCTCTAGTTGGTTTTCTCCGCAAACGGTGGACAAAGCGACCGGTGAAATTGTTGAAGATGGCTCGGAAGGGTTTTCTTTGCAGACAATCGAAGACGCACCTGGGGTGGTCTGGGAATGGATTACTATGTACACTAATACCTTTTTTATATTGGTGGCGGTGGTGGTGATAATGCTGTTTATTGCAAGTCGTTTCAGACCTAAGAAAAATCAGAAAGCTGGAGGATCTTCTGATTGGGGTGGGACTTTGATTGTACTGGCCATACTACTTCCTGTTGGGTATGCCATATTTGCGGCCTTGTCTGGGGCGATGAGTTTTTTTGGAGTATGGGACGATGTGGCTGTGGCTGTACATGGACCAAAAGCTGAAAAAGCTGAAGAGAGACGCCTGTCTAGACAAGCGTATGAAGCACCTGTACCTACAGCTACTGAGTCTGCTTGTGGTACTGCGTTTGCTGCTGTCAAAGACTGTAAGAGAATAGCTTTCCGTAATGGAGGCACGTTTGATTACCGAGCGCTCACTGGACACTGTCCTGGGTATGATCGTAAGAATGCCTTGAACATTACACCAATAGAAGATGGATTTACACATGCTTATAGCAGTAGGTACCCTAATCGTGAGACGGTAGTTCATTTCTATAGCTTAAAGCCAGGACAAGCCTTTTTAGGCTATACTTGCCCCAGCTAAGAAAGGTCTCCTAATGTTCTTGAACCATATAAAAAGCCCTCAACACGAGGGCTTTTCTTTTTGTATATCAACCAGGTACTCCAGGACTAGGCATCAAGAAGAAGGTATAGCGCCGCCCCCGCCTCCTCCAGGACCGGGCACTACGGGGCCCCCGCCTCCTCCAGGACCGGGCACTACGGGACCTCCTCCGCCGCCAGGACCGGGCACTACGGGACCTCCTCCGCCACTTGGAGGGGTGAACAATGCTTCGCAACCCGGTCCAGATGGGTTTCGGGCACAATCTAAATTTTTATCAAGACCAAACGTGGCAGCAGCAATGCTCAAAATGGCAAAAGCTGAAACCATGACTACCAGCCCGATAATTCCATAGGTAATATGTTTAACTCCTTGCTGGCGCGCTTGGTCATTAGTTGCATTAAAAAAATACTCAGCTGTGCCCCATAAAAAAACGAAAAAAGCCACCGCACTCAGGAGAGCAATCGTTGGGTACAAAATAACTTCATTAAATTTCGCCACAAAACTACTCGCCTCAGCGGCTGCTTGGGCTTGCGGAGATACGCCTAATGCCATGCTCGTCCAAGCTAAAAAAGATATTAGAGCACCTAAAAAGAGGTGTATCGACAAAATAACAGGTGGCTTTGGGGTACCCTCAACCTCAACGTAGGTCGTGTAGTTTTGGATATTGACTGCTTTAGCAGCTGACTGTTGTTGTGTGTTCATAGGCAAATTTTAGCACACCTATTAAACGGTAAATTCACTTATACAAAAACCGCGCTTAGCGCGGTTTTTGGCATGGTCATATGGTTAGGTTTGGGTTGGCACGCCAATGCTAGGGATCAAACCACTATCAAGACCACCATCATCAAGTCCAGTACCGCCAACTAACAAGTTGATAATTCCCCAGAACACAATGATGAGTACGAAACCAAGCGTTGCATAAATCAACAAGCTCTTTCCCTTGGCTTTTGATTCATCATCTGAACCTCCGGCAATAAAGTACTGGAACATTCCCCATACGAATACTAGGAATCCAATACCAATAATAAATGGAATAAGAACTGTTTCGGCGAATATTAATATATTTCCCAAAAAGTCTCCGAATTCTCCACCGTCTGCTTGAAATCCAGTGCCTTGAGCTGATACTAGTATAGGAAGAACTAGCGTTGTTGCTGCTGCAAAAAAATATCCAATTTTTTTCATAATAAATTATATAAATTAATATCGTTAATGTTTGAATAATTGTACTCACTATTACCTGCAACACAAGCCAGTTGTACACTTACTTACCGAAACTATACCATACTATTGTGAGTGCAAGTGCAGGTTATCCAAATAACGACCGGCCGATCAAAGCAACTATCCCCCATGCACTTATCATCACCACAAAGGCAATTATAGCAGACACGAGGTACTGCTTCCCTTCAGTTTGCTTAGTTTCGTCGCCTGCATTAAGAATCCACGCGTCGATCATTTTCCACACAAAATACACAAACACTATTGCAAATAGTGCTGGAATCAGGATATTGATAAAGTCGATAACAAACTTGACGAGCTCTGAGTAAGTTGTAGGGGTAGGCATAAATTAAGTTAGGGCGTAAATTCGGTTACGGTGTTGTCAATAATTGCCAGGATGGCAGATGAGCCAAGGATAATGATACCACCAATCACACCGTACAGCAGCGCTTTGCTGGCATCTTGAATCTTTTCAGGATTACCGCGGGCGGTGACGTAGTGAAACCCGGCCAGAATTAGAAATAATACGACAATCGGAACAGAAATGATAACGACGACATTGAGGAGGGCTGCGAATAGTTCGGTGATACCGTTAAATTGAATTGGATTAGTGAGGCTTTTCATAATGAGTAAATACTATTCTGGGCGAATAAATGCATTCACAAGATTTTCGATAATCCCTGACGCTGCTACGGCCCCCAAAATCATTACGCCACCGACAATAGCATAAATAAGTGTCCGGGTAGCTTGCTGAGTTTGTTCGACATTACCTCGAGCTGTTACGTACATAAAGCCAGCATAAATAATAAATAGCGTAATGATTGGTGTCATGATAATAATAATGACCTGCAATACCAGCCGCAATAAGGTAGCTATTGGATTGTTATCTAAATCGACTGCTAAATGATTTTTGATTTGGAATGCTTCTACAAACGGCACCAAGGTCAGAAATAACAACAGGAATGTAGGTATAGTACTGGCGAGTAAAGGAAGAATTTTTTTCATAGTATTAGTACTCGTCAGCTAGCCGGCTAGTTGCGTCTGCTGTAGCATCTGACAGACTGCGTCTATTTTCGTTAATATCTTTAGTCATGGTTTCAAATATTGTATCAGTGGCTTGCATATTAGGATTGAGCCAGCCTCTGGCAATAGCAGCTGAACCGTAGGTGATGCGACCATAAATGTCGTTGCTCCCCGCTGCCACCAAAGCACGGTGAGCTGGCACCATTCCACTAGCTGTTGCTAACTGACCAGCATTACTTGAGCCAGCCAAAGCCAACATGACGTTGATGGCACTCAGGGGATTATCTGAAGATTGCAACAATGATACCCCGTAGAACTTACCGTAAGTTCGTCTGGTGGTAGCGCTAGCTCCTTGGGGGATTTCTGCTACATCAAAGTTAAGATTAGGATTTAGTCTTTCTAGTAATCGAGCTTCACTAGCGTAGCCAAAATAGAATACCATTTCTCCGGATGTAAACTCTGTCCGGTCTTCAGAAAATGACCTGTTCCAGGAATACAGCGCGTTACTCGGCTTACTGAAGCGAGTATAAAAATCTGCTGCTGATTGTAGTGGGTCGCTACCTCCAGCAACCGCAGACCGCAGTCTGACCTGGTAGCTATTTGCTGGGTTTTCTATTACCCCCTCGGACCCACCCTGTAATAGCAACATAGATAATATTCCAAATGCATTACGGACGTTTCCATATTCACCCATGGCGACCACACTTCTTTGGATAGTACGATTAAAGTCACGCTCAATCAACGTAGGGAACAAGTCATTGACGAATGACTCCCAAGTAACTGGCGCACCAAAAAAACCTTCATTGGTGAGTATGTCTCTATTCCAATACATCATCAGCGGATCTACGGCGATTGGATAGGCATACAGACCGTCAGACAAGGCAAATATCTGGGCTCCGTCGACATATGTAGTCCTAATGTCTCTAAGGGGGAAAGAGTCATAAGAAATTGGTTTGATCCGTCTTCTCATTTCAACTAATTTCTCGTGCGAAGTCAGAATTAAATCCGGACCCAGACCGTCGGCTAGAGCATTTGTCAGCACCGCATTAAAATCAGCTGGTGGATAATACCGGTACCTGACTGAACTATATGACTCATTAGATTCCCGTATCTCTGTCAACCAGGCGTTTACTCCGGCCGCCGGCAAAGTCCCCCAAACATCCACCCTGCCCGATACTTGGGGTAAATCGCTGTCTGAAGACCGGTCCGGTTCGAAGTTGGCCAACAGAAACACTGCCACTAGTAATAAAACCCCAAAGAAGATAACCAGCGCTAGTTCAAAGGGGCGGAGTTTCATATTTTGCGAAAGGCTAATCCGTAATGATGGTCTCCGGCTGGGAATTCGGTATCTAGTATAAACCCGTTACTTTCGCACAGTGCGATGGCGTTGACCGCAGGCACCACGTCGCCAGGCTGAGGACCCATACCAGCAAATGATTCAGTCCAGTCAATCACAAAAAACTTACCGCCCGGACGAATGGTGCGAGCCATTTCTCGAATGGCTGTTTCTTTATCTTCAATCAAGAATAACGTATTGACCAAAATAGCCGCATCTAATTCACCGTTGCCCAGTTTGATGCCATTATCTTCTTCAAGATCGCACCACAACGGATGGATGTTTGACAGTCCCAGCACACGGGCGTTATCTGCTAATTTTTCTACCAGCTGCTTTTGTATCTCACAGGCAAACACCCGGCCTGTTTCTCCCACCGCTTGAGAAAGGGTCTTCAAAAAGAAACCGCTGCCAGCGCCATAGTCAGCGACCAGTTCTCCCTCACGCAGGTGAAAGTGGGTTGAAACGATGTCTGGAATAACAAAGCGTCCGCCGATTGGTATATTCATGTCTTATATTATACATGAGACGAGCAGTGTTTCTCAATGATGTGTGTAAATGAGTGGTTGGGCGCGAGTAAAGCGAGGTAAGTATAGAAAAACAACCGAAACTATTGTCGAAGCATTCTGAGGCGAAAGACTCAGTGCTGAATAATAGTATCGGTTGTTTTTTCCTCGCTCTAGTTCTCTTTCTCTTTCTATACAAACACGACGCTAGCAATAGAATCTCCGGCTCGCATTTTCATCACTCTGACTCCCTGTGTTTGTCGACCGAGCGTCGGCACTTGCTTAAGTGGCAACTTGATCACCTGCCCTTTCTTACTCATGATGACCAGCTCGCCTTCTAATCGCTCCTCTCCAGTAACGATGATACCGCGTACAATCTTTCCAGTTTTGTCGGTCACCTTAGCGGTCTTGATTCCTGAGCCACTGCGCTTTTGGGTCTTGTACTCTGATGCTGGAGTTGACTTTCCATATCCGTATTCAGTCACGATCAGAATCTCGCGGTCTTTATCTCCTTCTTTTAATACGTCGGCTGAGACGATTCGGTCTCCCTTGGACAACTTCATTCCAGCTACTCCGGCGGCAGTTCGACCCATTTGTCGTACGTCTGACTCAGCAAAGCGGATAGCTTGACCCATTTCAGTAATCAATGAAATTTCATCACCCTTACCTACAAAATTGGCAGCTATCAATGAGTCGTCTTCTCGAAGAGTAATCGCAATCAAGCCACTGCGGCGGACATCCTTGAATGAGGCAGCGTCACTTTTCTTGGTTACTCCTTGTCGAGTCACCATCATCAATGACCAGTCACCGTCCCAGTCGTCTTTTCGCACGGCCAGTACCGAAGTAACTCGTTCGTCAGAACTCATAGACAAGAAGTTCATGATTGATTTGCCCTTAGTTGCTCGGCGGCCCTCAGGTATCTCATACATCTTGCACTTATAGACCTTACCAGCGTCGGTAAAGAACAACAGATCGCTATGAGCTGAAGTGGTGATGAGTGTGGTGACGATGTCTTCTTCTTTGGTATTCAAATCCACCACGCCTACTCCCCCACGTCGCTGCACTTTGTATTCAGCTGGATTGGTTCGCTTTACGTATCCGCCTTTAGTGAGCACGAGCACGCTTTCGTCGTCTGGAACCAAGTCTTCTGGGTTCATTTGTTTGACCCCACCAGCCACAATCTTGGTACGACGATCGTCACCAAATTTGTCCGCAATGTCCTGCATTTCGTCTTTAACGATTTTCATCATCCTGACTTTGCTCTTTAAAATAGCTAGCAGCTCTTTAATGAGGTTTTGGAGTGCTGCAAGTTCCTCTTCAATCTTCTTGCGTTCCAGGCCAGCGAGCTTTTGTAGCCGCATGTCTAGAATAGCTTGCGCCTGGATGGTTGAGAATTTAAATTCTTTCATCAAAGCCGCGTGCGCTTCTGGCACATCTTTGGCCGCCCGAATGAGTTTAATGATTCTATCAATATGATCCAGGGCCTTCTTGAGACCAAGAAGAATATGCTCGCGGGCCTCGGCTTTGCGCAAGTCATATTCTGTTCGTCGGCGAATTACCTCCGATCGGTGCTTGATGAATTCTTGCAATATTACCTTCAAAGAAAGGGTCTGCGGTACACCATCGACTAGTGCTACCATGTTGTAGTGGAAGGTGTCCTCTAATTGAGTGTGCTTGTAGAGTTTATTTAAAACCGTCTGTGGTTGGGCACCAGACTTGAGCTCAATCACCACCCGGATATCTGAGGTTGACTCATCGCGCATTTCTCGGATACCTTCAATCTTTTTCTCTCGTACCAGGTTGGCAATCTTCTCCTGCATGTCGGCCTTGTTTACTCGAAACGGAATAGAGGTGATGATGATTGAGAACGCTCCCCGCTTATCTTCGACTATTTCGGCCTCACCACGTACCACTACTCCACCACGACCATTGGCATACGCTTGGGCAATCGCTTTTTTATCGAACGCTACTGCGCCCATCGGGAAGTCTGGACCTTTGACGTGCTTGAGCAGGTCATCTGTGTTTGCATCAGGATTATCAATTAGGTGGGTAGTTGCGGCTACTACCTCTCTGAGGTTATGTGGTGGGATGTTAGTCGCCATTCCGACAGCAATACCTAGACCGCCCATCAATAAGATGTTTGGTACAGCAGCTGGAAGCACCACTGGTTCTTTCTTGGTGCCGTCAAAGTTGGCCCGCCAATCAACTGTGTCTTTTTCTAAATCGCGAAGTAACTCTTCAGAAATCTTAGACATCTTGGCTTCGGTGTAACGGTACGCCGCCGCCGAGTCTCCGTCGATTGAACCGAAGTTTCCTTGTCCAATAACCAGTGGATAACGTGTGGAAAAGTTCTGCGCAAGCTTAACCATAGACTCATACACCGCCGAGTCACCATGGGGATGGAAGCTACCGAGCACGTCTCCTACTACCGTCGCGGACTTACGGAACTTGGCAGTTGAGGTAAGACCATTGAGTCGCATCGAATACAAAATACGTCGGTGCACTGGCTTGAGACCGTCTCTCACATCGGGCAAGGCACGCGAAGTAATAACTGACATCGCATAGTCGAGGTAGGCAGTTTCCATTTCTGACGCAATACTCTGGGTGATGATTCCGTGTTTTGGTACTATTGGTTCTGGCGCTGGTGTCTTTTTCGGCATATGTTACTAGTTTTAAAAACTATAAATTAATCTGCAGTATATCACAATTACTCTGATGGTGAGCTAGTGGCGGTCGCTGTAGCCTGATTATTTACCGGCATAATACGTACTTCTCTCTCTACGGTCGTGGTTGGCAAGCTATTCCAAACAGCCACGGGCTGCCTATCACTCGTGGTCGCTGTGGGGCTAGTACTGGTAGCTTCGCTGGTTGCTTGCTCGGCTTGCAATAATTCCAACAATTCAGCTAGTGTTGGCTCGGGAGGGGCATCAGCTTCGATAGCAGTGCCAGTCATTGAGTTGTTTCTAGACTGATCAATAATGTCACCAAACCCGTCAAATATATCCGCAAAGCCAGTAGATTCACCTTCTGGCGTCTGCGCTTGTTGGGCATCAGAGCTAAACCGAGCGGGTGCAGTAATGAGCCAGACGGTGAAGATTGAACCAGTAAAAGCGATAGCAATTACCAACGCTATCTGGTCGCGCACTCCTTTGGGCTTTTGCCGAATACTTCGAAGTAGGCGTTTGACCATACTATGACTAGATTTTTAGGACGACTACTTCGCCAGACATTTCCTGTACGTCCTTTCGCTTGAGCGTTAGTTTATCTACAGCTTTGAGTCCGTCTTTACTCTCTTCTTTGAGGAATGTTTTGAGCGCTGCGTCATCGTAATGCATCGGAATAATTAGTCGGGCCTCTAGCTTTACTGCCAACTTAGATGCTTGTGGTACCTCCATCACATCTCCGCCACCGATTGGGAGGAAGAGGATATCAATATCACCAAACTCACCGAGAATCTTTGGGTCGATGTCTGGGTTACTCAGTACGCCTAAGAACACAATATTCATCCCTTCCAGTCGCACCTGATAAATAGTATTGAAGCCCTCTTGCTTGTCGTATGTGGTAGCCACGCCAAAACCATGTGCCGTTACTTGTCCCACTTCGTATTCTCCAGGACCATCGATTAAAAATGGTTGCTTGGAACCAAGGGCTACTTGTTCGACACCATTAAAGTCTGGGTGCCAAAACGTTACAAAGGCGGCGTCTGAGCCAAACTTAACTGATTCTAATTTTGATTTTTTGGCAATTGGGTTGAAAGCTATAGTCGTGCTGCCAAAAGAAACCTTAAAACACTGACCGCCGTGATATGTAATAACCATAATGCCAACAGTATACGTTATTCTCCATAGATACCAAAGATTAAAGCTAGGGTTTACGAATGTATACGGTTTTTCATAGACAAATGCTCCTATATATACTATATTTCTTGCACCGAGAGGTAATTAATAGTTTCTAGCGACACACGTTTAACCCTGCGTTCACGAACTACGGCCGGATAAGTATTCTTTGTGGAATGTTTATCCTCGCGAAATGGTTACGCAGACGCGTGTCGTCGGAATAACAAAAGAACATTATATGTTG
>Ga0306872_100360_pt1 | contig 18631 bp, 23 predicted proteins | sample AntRauMeHopE1498_FD_190455 | JGI IMG/M metagenome (GOLD analysis project Ga0306872, IMG submission 190455) | Saline lake microbial communities from Rauer Islands, Antarctica - Metagenome Hop E1 #498 (v2) (version 2) | ecosystem: Environmental > Aquatic > Non-marine Saline and Alkaline > Saline ...
CTGACCCCGAGCGCGGTGTTGCCACCAATAGCATCAAGTGAAGGGACTTGCCCCAGTGAGCGCAGGGTTGCATCAATCTTTGACTGATCCGTCACCAACATCCCCAAGAGCGCCGGACGTACAACGTGTTCTATAATCGTCACCGCAGCCACCGCCGGCACAACTACCGCTTCGCGCGAACCAGTACTCGCGCCACTAGGGACACTAAACGTGCCCGAGTGTTCGCCTGCCGTCACAGTCACACTGATGGTGGGCTTCCCGCGAGAATCCTTGATCACCTTGGCACTGATGTCAGTGATTGCTCCACCGGTCACAACCGTTTTGGGTGTGAGCAAGAACAACAAATCCGACACATTAGAATCAAGCAAGCCGGTTTGAATGTGTCCACCAACCGCTTCAAAAAACCCAAATGAGTCGAGAGCTTGCTTGTGGTCAGCTACTGTCACGCTGATCTGCGTCGCTTTGATCATGGTCGTATGATCGACAATCGCGCCCGCAGCCGAGGTGTTGTCGTGACCATCTGACGCCACCGATACAAATACTTGCCCCACAGTCAGTGACTCGATCATCGACAAGGCGAGATACCCATTGCGGCCACCCTTGCCATGTGACCCTTCGGGCACCGTGACTTTGGTCTCGCCACCCATGGCGCGCATACTGCCGATAGCGGGTTCCTGGGTCAGCATAGTTGCGGTCTCGTCAACAGTGGCGTACTGCGTGGCCGAGACAATATCTGCCTGATACCCGAGCGTCCGCGCAGCCGCCTGCATCGCAGTCAGCGCCGTGACATTGGTCACAATCGGAATGTTGTGCACCCGCTTAAACAGCTCGAGGTCTTTGGGGGTTTCGTTGAGGGTAAATTCACCCAAGTCATAGCGATCAATAATCGCCTGGGCATCAGCCACAGTTGATTCGTCATAACACGTCGGACCAGAGGCGACCGCAGCCAAGTCACCACCCGGTACGTCAGAGAAGATCAAACTAATCACCGTCGCTGGATACAGAGCTTCAGCCAGTCCGCCGCCTTTTAGTTTCGAGATATGCTTGCGCACGGTGTTGAGTTCTTCGATCGTGCCACCACTCGAGAGAAACGCCTGGAACAATTTCTGCCCTTGGTCACATTCCCCCATCGACGAACAAAGTAGTGCCGACCCGCCACCCGAGACGATCACAATCACCAAGTCATCGGCCTTGGCCCGCCGCGCCACTTCTTCGATGTGTTTGGTCGCAGTATAATTCTGCGCTGACGGGATCGGGTGCGTGCCGGCGTAGGTGTCGATCGCCTGACACACTCGCTCACTGAGTCCGACGACCGCTCCCTCCTTGATTCGTTTGGCCAAAATTTGCTCCAGCGTGTAGGCGGCTGTGCAGGCCACCTTCCCAAACCCAATCACATACGTGTGCTTATAGTGCGACAAATCAAACCGCTGGCCAGCCACCCGTATAATGTTGCCATCGAGCTCGATCGCGTTTCGCAAAACCGTCTGAGTATCGATTGCTTGCAGGCCAGCCTCGGCGATCTTGAGCGCGTCAGTGCGCTCGGGGCTAGTGGCCAGCTCGGAAAAGTTTTTGATGATTGGATTAAGCATAAGTGACGATGTTACGGGGTGCACCTTCGATACAGGCCTGGATATTCCCGACGGTGATGTCGGTGATTTCGCGCTTGGCTTCAGCGGTATTAAAAGCAATGTGTGGGGTGACGATGACGTTTGGCATATCCAAGAGCGCATGATCAGCCACCAGCGTCTGCCACAATTCCGGCGGCATACCACCAGCGACCAGCAGGTCTATTTCCTCGCGCAGTTCGTGCTCCCCTTCGAGCACATCAAGCCCCGCTCCAGCCAAGTGACCAGAGTGTAGGGCTGCGACAAGGGCTTGCGTGTCGACGATCTCACCGCGAGCAGTGTTGATCAAATAGCTTCCAGGTTTCATTAACGCCAGTCGCTCAGCGTTCAGCAGATGACGGGTCGCCGGCATCGACGGCACGTGCAGTGTCACGATATCAGCCTGGACAAGCACAACTTCGAGGCTAGCGTACGTCAGACCTTCAGCCTCAGCAAAGGCCTGATCTGGGTACACATCGTACGCCACAACAGTCATCCCCAGGCCACGCGCGATCTGGCAAACACTTTTGCCAATCGCGCCAGTCCCGACCACGCCAAGTGTCTTGCCACATAAATCAAACCCTTCGTACGATTGCACATCAACCGACGCCGCGTCACGCTGCATGTCAGCGTAGGCACGATACGCGTTGCGCGACAGCGCAAACAAAAGCGCAAACACATACTCCGCCACCGTCCGCGCCCCATAGTGCGGCACGCGAGTAACGACGATACCGCGAGCCTGCGCGGCCGTCATATCGATATGATCAAACCCAGCCGACCGCGTGGCGATCAAGCGAAGGTTCGGCAGCATCTCGAGCACATCAGCCGTCACCTCGTAATCCACAAACACACTCAGCACCTCAACGGCGTGCCGGTCAGCTTCAGCAATATCCCAAACACAAGTCGCGTCGATAATAGTATGCTCAGCCAAAGCCGCCTGCACAATAGCCAGCTCCCCCTCATACGGCCGAATATAAGCAATAGTCATGGCTACATTCTACCGCGGGCACGGTCGACCCAGCCGCGGTTATACCAAGTCGCTTTGGAGCTAAGTGAGGAATAGTACGGCGGAGATATGTAAGAAATAGCGTGACGGGCTTTTCGCAAGTTCACTCGACTCGCGTCCGCTCCCTGAGTGAAGCTTCCAAACACCCGTTGTGGTAGGGCTGGGGTTCTTTACTGCTGAAACCGCTTCGCTTTGTTGTTAAGGTGGTTATTTAAGGACATTTATTGACTTTGTCAAAATTTTGTGTTAAGATAATTCACAGAGAGTGAAACATGCACAAGGCACAAGGAGAATGGCTATGGCCGAAAACTGTTACATCTATGGCATTGATGATTTTCAAGATGCCAATGAGGCTCAGTCTGCAATTGTGGCTGCGCTCGATCTTTTAATCGAAGAAACGCGCAGATATATGCATTGCATAGAGCAAATCCTAAGTTCGCACGAAACTGATGAGTTTCAGACTCGTGTTGAGCAGTTTCGAAAACGGGTATCTAATAGAGAACCAAAGGATTTCTCAAAACGTGATTTCGAAGCCTCAAAACAAAAGATTCGGGATGACAATACTGCAGAGTTGGGTGGTATAGAGAAGCGATTGCGACAGTTACTTGAGTTACGAAAAATCTTTGCGAACACTGCGCCTGAACAGGTTTCTAGCGCAACGGTCGATGAGATCTACCGTGTCTTCAAACTGCAAATTATAAGACACGTGACAGTGTTGGGTTCACAGGTGCCGTGTAAAATTTCACTCGATCCCCATATGCATCTCAACGCCTACGGCGCAGCACTATTTGCTTGCGTTGGCTGTCAAGTTGAGGTGTATCCGTTCACCGACCAGTACAAGTTCTAGTATAATCAATAACGTTAACTCCAAGGCCGCGCTACTAACACTGCGCGGCCTTTTTTCTTGACGTATATTTCTCTCCGGAGACCGAGACTCTGGAATCGCAGAAAAATCAGCATTGCAAAATATTCACACCACCACAGCGAGTGTTTGGGGGATGCCCTTAGGGAGCGAACGCGAGTCTCGGGCGCCGCCGAAAAGCTCGCCACCGTATTTCTCTCCCACTCCCGCACAACCATCACTACTACCCTGCGCGCGCAGATTAAAGCACCAGCGCACTCGGAGCGAAAATCAGTAGAGCTCCAAGCAATGCCATCAACACTCCGCCGATTAGTAGTGACAGGTTGGCGTACTTGGCGCCGTGGGCTTGTAGTTTGGAGTAGCCCCAGATAGCTAGTCCAAACACCACCACATCGTCGAACATGTAGCCTAGGCTGAAGATGAGGATGTACCATTGTCGCTCCCAGAAAATCAGGTTGTTCATTTCGAGGATCTTGGTGTAGGCCTGAGGGATCCCAATCGAACAGGCAAACTCGATCACGTTGACCGAAAACGCAATCAGTAAGATAGCCAAGATAGACGCGATAGTGACTGGTCGACTGACGATCTCTTTGAATTTGTTGACGGTTTTGGATTGCGTTTCAATGCCGGTGATGTCACACACTAGTTGGTTCTGGTTGCGAGTTTTGTACCACCGCCACAGGAAGAACGCTCCACCACCCAGCGCGAGGAACCCGACCGCTGGCGTCACGTATTGGTCGAGCGCGACAAAGTCCCAGGTTTTGTACCAGACGTTCAAGATCAGGTTGTACATAATGCCCTGCGCGACGATAAATATCCCCGCGAGCATGATCATTTTGCGGCGACTGCCGGCTTGGGAGAGTAGCGCCAAGAATGTCACCAACACCCACATCGCACACGGATTAAATCCGTCGATAACCCCGAGCAGCAGCGAGAGTGAGAACAGTGAAAATGATTTGAGGTCAACAATCCCGATAAATGGTAAATCAAACACGTACCCAACCGACGTTCCATCCACTCCAGCATCACAAATCAAATCCGTACACCCACCACCGACGATCACCTCTTGGACCGGAGCGCGGTCGAGGTGCTCTTGCGGTGTGCGCACGTCGGTGTCAGCGGCGGCAACAATTGCTGACCTAATACTTGCGCCCGTGGTCTCACCCCCGTTAAACCCAAGGATCGCTCGCTCACCAACAATCGTCAGCGGCGTGACTTTGCTGGCGTCATGCTTGGCAGTGATCTCGTCAAATAGTCGCGCCGCTTCGTCGTCGGTAATAATATTTAAATACTCGAACGCAATCCCCTCCGCGTTCATCCATTCCACCTGCTTTTTACAAAATCCACAGTCATCGCGCCCCAGCATGTACACGACAGGCGCGTCGGTTACAGCTGTAACCGCAACTGCTGGTTCAATTTGGTCTTGCGCCACCACCGTTGGGATCGCGGTAAAAAACCCGCTCAGCAACACTCCACTAATAAGAAAAGGGGTAACCACCCGCTGCAGTAAACTAGGCATATCCAAAGATTCTACCGCGTTTGGAGTGGTTTGTCTTCTTGACCTAATGCAGCCTGAGTCACAGATCGCACCGTATATCCTTGCACAAATACCAGGTGGTGCTACAATTTATAAATTAAGGCCTTCGGGCTCCGAGAAAACCGGCTTCGTGCCGGTTTTCGATTTTTAGAATCGTCCTCCTTTGAAAAAGTTACCGACTGTATCTTGTAGCGCTGCAAACTCACCTGCTTACACCACGTCAATTTTTCTAATCAATCTCTTGGTACTAAATACCCGCAACTGCGACAAACATACATTTCCAGTCGAATCACTATAATGTACCAAACGATAAAATGGTCCAGATTTTTCTTTACTCGTAAGTGGCAGTCCGTAGAACTGCTCACGTCCTACTTTACGGAAAATCAATACTGGTCGTTCAAACAGTTCATTTTTACCGTCAATCTCAGCCCCAACATTTACCCCGATAGAAATCCACCAGACTTCCCGCTCTTTGACGTATAGAGCGCTTGTCGCTGCGTGAGCATCCAACTTTTTCTTTTGCTGTATCCACTCGTCAAAGCGTTTGATGTAGCTACGTGTCATCTGTTGAGTATAGCAGTAGGAATGCGGCAGAGTTAGGTGAGTAATATGGCGGCGGACTGGGTGAGAAATAGCGTGACGGACTTTTCGCAAGTTCACTCGACTCGCTCCGCCCGCTTCGTGAAGCTTCCAAACACCCGTTGTGGTGATTTAAGTATTCTTAGCTGCTGAGAAATAGAATCTAGTGCGCTAGGTGTCACCTAGCACTAGTGCCATCAAAAACTGCAGATGCGCTGGCTGGTTGGATTGTCGAAAACGTCAAACCTTGAGCAAGCCCCGAAGAGTCCTGGACTCGTTCGGGGCTTTTCTTTTATAGTCCGAAGGCCAGAAATTTGAAATGGTGAGCAACAAAATGATTAATTAGCATTACAAAACACCCAAACCACCACAGCGAGTGTTTGGGGGATGCCCTTAGGGAGCGGATAGCGAGTCTCGGGCGCCGCCGAAAAGCTCGCCCCGCTATTACTCTCCCCTCTCCGCAATACACAGCAGCTTCACCCACTCCGCGCTCACCCTCGACTCCCCTGCAGCAACACCTCGTACGCTAGCGCTACCACTTGCCGGGGGTCTTCGAGGATCTCCTCTGGCACCGACCACCAGGTGCGGATGCGCACTGGACTTTCCCAGTCTTTGCGGTCGTATTCAAATGGGTCGGATTCCATTTGGGAGAATTTGCGGTGCAGCTCTGGTTCTTTGACTTTGAAGTAGAGGACGTCGTCGATGATGACGCCCAGCTGTTTGTTGTCGACTTTGAGTAATACCCCACCGAACATTTTGCTCGTTTGAATTACCCCAACTGATTCTAGTTGGTCGAGTACGTAGTTGGTGAATTCCCGCGTGGTAGCCATTCGGCTATAGTACCCGTTGTTTGATGAAGATGGAAGCTGCGATCAGCGAGAGTAGCCCGCCGAGTGCTGCGAACACTAGATTGTTGTGCTCGACTACGTTGACGTACGCCACGGCGATGCCAGCCCACACCATAATTCCACCGTACCAGGCGCTGTAGTTTGTTTGCTTATAGTAGTACAAAGTAAAAGCGGCAATACACGCAAACAAAAACCCGTTGGTCACGTAGTTCATCGTTGGCGTCGTGACAATTGCTTGATCGGTCAGCAGCGTCTGGACGTTCAGCCAACTGGCAATCCCTGTCCACGCGGCGTACGGAAAGAGGATCTGTTTTGAAAGTAGCGTTTTGGTAGCGTCAGCGTTGTCTGGTGCCCTGATCACAAACACAAACGAGATGGCCATCAAGAATAGCACTGGTGCCGTAAGCCAAATCAACCAGTTATCCATCCCCGCCAAATACAGCCACGCGATTGAAGACAAGAAGCCAATCATCGCTGGCAGCCTGGTCGCCTGCAGGGTTGCGTTGTCGTTGCTCGGGATCACCTGATACACCGCGTAGATAAACGACAGCAGATAAATCAATCCCCAAATACTAAAAGCCCAGCCAGCGGGTTGGATAAACACCGGCAACATGTCGCCAGTATTTTGAAAAGTACTGAGACTGAGAAAGCCTGCGGCGGCGACCTGTAGAATAGCTGCGGCCAATACGGAAAGTTTTAAAATCATAGATATTTTAATTATTGCCTATAAACATCGCTTCTTAACTACAATGATACCAAGTGACACCACAATAACAACCAGTCAAATTGCGCACCGTGGCTACTCTTTATCCTGAGTCTTTTCTAAAGTGAACTGCTCGAGCAATTGCCGAGTGCGCAGCTCGAGCAAGTGCGACCCCAGGAACGTGATAAATGAAACATACAACGAGACCGACACCAGGGTGTACAGTGCGACGACCAAGCGCGTGCCGTCATTGCTCGGCACCCAGTCCCCCGACCCGACGGTCGTCATAGTGTTGACGGTAAAGTAAAAGGCTTGGATCCAGGTGAATGGTTCGAGAAACCGAAACAGCACCGTCCCGAGTCCTAGCGCCAACACCAGCGACACAATCACAACTTTCAGTTTGACGTCAGGGGCGGTGGCTGGTTTTGCTTGCTTCATATTATGGTTACTATTAATAGTAGCTGCATTATAACAGACCAAAGGAAATACTACCGCCCAAACCAGCGATACAAGGTTGGCATTCAAGTGACTTATTCAACCGTCTCTTTTCGCGCCTGCAGTTGCGCGGCAAATCGGCGCATCAGCAGCGGACTGAGTAGTACCGTTACTATACTGAGTACCACAAGTGTAGTCAGTAGGGTCTGATCGAGTAAGCCCAGGTTAAACGCCACAAACGCCGTGGCGAGGGTGGTCGATAGTTGCGGTAGTGACGTGGCGGCAAAGAAGTTGGATTCTGTCGACTCAAACCCAACTGACCGGGCAGCGACGTATCCACTGATGTACTTGGACGCGACCAAGCCTGCGACTAGTAGCAGGATAGTCGTCAGCACCGGACCAACGTTACTAAAGACACTCAAGTCAGTCTGCAGTCCAACCACGATAAAAAACGTCGGGATAAATATGCCGTAGCTGATGGTTTTGATTTTGTCTTTGAGGACCTTGCTGCGGATCGAGTCGGCCAGCACCAGACCAGAAAAGAAGCCGGCCACGATCGGGTGCAGCCCAAGCAGCTCAAAAGCAATCACCGTCCCGATTAAAATGAGGAAGGTTGAGCGGAACTCCAGCTGGAACAAGTCCGGTGAATCTGTCGCGGCAGTCATCAGCCATGCGCGCAACTTGGGGATGTACAATCGCAGTGCGACGAGCACCCCGAGCAAGACTGGGTAAAATACATACAGCGGTACCTCGGTAACTGGGCTCACCAGCTGCAACACAATTGAAAGTAGAATCAAACTACTGATGTCTTGCAGCACAGTGGTGATCACCACCGACTGGCCGAGCTTGGTGTTGATCATGCCAGATACCTCGAGGGTTGGAATCACCACCGCCACCGACGACGAGATAAAGATGATGCCGACAATCAACGCCGTCACCAAGTCGTAGCCGAGTAAATACACAATCATAAACCCTGCCACAAACGGCACAATACCGTTAATAAACGCTAGCAACAGCAAGCTTGATTTGAATTCCTTAAACTGTGACACCTTGGTCTCGAGCCCCGCCATAAACATCAAAAACACCAAGCCGATCTGGCCAATAAAATCAATCGTCGGGTCGACCGTCATGACACCCAGTGCACTTGGTCCTAGCGCGATGCCGCCAATAATCAACATCACTGCCCACGGGATCTTGGTGCGAATTGATAACATCGAGAACAGCACGCCTGAAAATACGATTAAGAAGAAGGGGTAGAAATTTTCCATTACCCACAGTATACCTGCTGGGGCGAGGTTCTCACTAGTCCTCTTGCTTGGTAGCCTTCTTAGGTGGTAGCGGCGGGTTGATGATATCGAGGATACGGTTGAGTCGATCTTCGATTACCTTGAGCTGCTTTTGCAGGGCTTTAATTTCTAGGTTTGGCGCAGCTGGCTTATCAAACCTTGGTGATTTAGCATCAGTTCGTGGCGCCTTTCCGCGCGGTGCATCAGTATTCTTTTTGGTAAAACAGTCGCTACAGTACACTGCCTTGGCTGGATTGGGCCGAAATGGCAACATACAGTCTTTATTGCAGGTTGAACAGGTAGCCTTAAATAGATCCGCTGGGCGGCCAGCTGATTTGCTTGCGGGTGATTTTGAACCAGCAGTTTTGCTGCCTGATCCGCGGTGACCAGCTGTTTTGGTGCGGCCATCATAGCCTGCACTTCGTTTCTTGAATCCGCCGTCTGTAAAGTTATTCATGGCGAGAACTATGTCACACTCCTGCTAAATTAGCAAGGTTTATCTAAAGACTGATGATCCACTATCGAACTTGAGGTCAAATACCAACTGCCCTTCTGCAGTAAAGAAGTATGACTGCACTTGCTCGAGCATGTCAGCAAACACTTGCTCTTGTGAATCCGGGCAAAACATTTTGGTCATCGCGAGTTGCTCAAAGGTGATTTGGGTGCCGTCGAGTGTGTAGGTTCCACTAATACTGTTGCAATCAGTCGTGATTGATACGGCCGAGTCGTCGGTAAATGTCATTACAAAATCTTCGGGTTGGCTGGGCGTATAGACGGTTCCGTCGTTGTAGGTAGTCTGTTCCCACGTCCACGGTTTAGTTTGTAGCGTCAGATTGTCTTCATCAGTCGACGGTGTTGTGGTCGCAGCTGCGTTTATCCCGTCTATCGTATCCGTGGTGGTAGCCGACCCATCGACTACGATCGACTCGGGAATACCTAAATAAGTTTGGATGGCCCCGATTGTTTGTGTCAGCTCGGCTATAGTAGCGCTGCTGCTTGTGATCTCCGTTTGATCGACAGCCTGATCAATACTCACTAGTGTGTCTTGATGATCTACCAGAATTTCCTGGAGACGATCCAGCCCAGCATCTAGCGTCTGGGTTTGTGATTGGGTTAAGGTTCGGTCTTGACTGGCAGCTAAAGACGCATTGATAGTACCCAGTCGACTGGCAATTCGATTTTGAGCGGCGGTAGCGGCGGCTTCTTCCATAGCCACACCATCTAACATCGATAGTTCTAATTCTAATTTTGATAGTTCATCATCGACTGTTGCTACATGATCAATTGAACTACCTTGGTACAAAAACCAACTGATCGCGAGCAGTCCAACTATGCCAATGGCAATACCAATTTTTTGCATATAATAATAAGTGTAAACTAGTTTGCCTCAGTTACCTAGGGCAATATTCCCGCTACTAACAAGATGATCAAACCAACACCCTGCCCTGTTTGACTGAACTGCGGTATGATTTACCTAACTACATCCATGAAACTAACGGAAAAACTTCAAACTGAATGGTCAAAGCTTTTGCTGGGTGATTTTAGCCCGCACTCGATTGCTCTCGGGTTGGCGATTGGCACGCTGGTGACACTACTGCCGACGTTTGGGTTTAGTGCGCTCTTGGCGCTGCTACTGATTTTTATTTTTCCTAATATTAACCGACCGGCGATTTTTGTGTCGCTGATTATCTGGAACCCACTGGTACAAATCCCGATCTACGCGGCCAGCTTTCAGCTGGGGTCGTGGCTCTTTGCCGAGGCACCGCTGGTTAAATACGACATCGAGATTCTCAATCAGTTATACAGCTTTACCCAAAGATTTTTGGTAGCACACCTCATTATTGTAGCGGGTATTACAGTGGTGACCTATATTGTTGCCCGAGTAGCTGTTACCTACCAACAAGCAAAGTCGCTTGTTTCGCGCAGCGTCCAGTAAGTACTACCGCACAATAACCTGAGCTGCTGCTGCCTTGAGTGCAGCGCAATCTACCTCTGGACTATCCACGCAACGCTGTCCCAGTACTGGAATATCAACCACTTCGATTTCATTAATCGTTACCGTCTCAGAGTCACTCATCGGCTCGTCGATCACATCACTTGATTCACTCTCACTTGATTCTTCAGTGATATCGGTTGTGCCTGTGTCGCCCGCTTCAGTATCAGTTGTCTCTGCTGTTTCTTGCGTTTCCTCGCTGATCATACTTCCAGTTGGGTCAGTTGATTCAGCCCACAACAAATACACAAACGCCGCCGTCAGTAGTACCAGCACAAACCCCAAGAACATAGTCGTTTTTTTCATACCGTAAATAGTTTATTGCAATAATAATTTACTCTACACCTTTGGTGGAAATTGTCTACAAAAAAACGTGTCTGGATGCAGTAAAATAACCCACTGCCTTAGCGACAAGCCTTAATCCATTCCACCTCCATACGGAATGGTCCGTCTGCCCCATCAGCCAGAATCAGACTGATCTCGTTGATAGCCGAAGTCGCAAACGGGCGGGCGTCGATGCGGAACCCAATCCTAGTGGGAACGGTTTGTGTAAAATCAACTACCACTTCTTGCCATACATCCCCCGGGCTAGCTGGCAGCGCAGCGCGGTGAGAGACATTGCGATAGCGTGCGTCACCAAAGTTCACCGCGTATTGCCGACCAAAGGTATTAAGGCGAATGTGCAGCTGCGAATACCCCACCAGAACATCATCAGGCAAGCGCGCCCGCACGGACGAAAATCCTCCGCCATTGGTATTGATCACACCCGTATGCACGAGCGCACCATCACCAAAAGCAACCGAGCCTGCCGACAGCCCACCCATCACGCCATCATTGACCGCAAACCAAGCTAGCTGCGCTGTGCCGCCCGAGAAATCTTCAAGCGTGATGCACTGGGGCGAAGGCGCGACAGCTATTACCTCACTGGTTTCTTCAGGCTGAGTGAAGGTGGCTTCGACCGCAGTTATTTCTGGAACTTCCACTTTTATGGCTGGTGTAGAGGAAGTAGCTACCAAATCCAAATTAGTTTCGCTAGTAGTGACAGCATCGCTGTTGGTAGATTGATTTACGAGGATAAGGCCAACGCAAATTAGAATAAGACCGCCAGCGATGAGGAATCCAAACTTTTTCATAGTTTGATTATAGCAGTTGGGGGTATTTTAGTGGTATAGGACGAGGTCTGAACTATTTTGATTCAAAAGACTCCTCATACTTAGCAATCCTATCTATTGCAATCTTTCTAAAGGTTTCAATATTACCTTGCACTTCACCAGAAGCGACTTTGACCATCATCATTGCAGCCCAATTCACGTCAAACACCTGATAGTATCGACTGTACTCAAAGATACGCCGCGCTAGATCATTATATGAAACACCAACCCGCTGTGCTACGTGTTCGATTATCTCTTTTTTGAAAGGTCGCATAAAATCTGTCAGGTGCGTGGTGTATGAGACATAATATTCTGGACCTTCAGTATTAAAACTAGATGAATCCCAATCAATCAACATAAACTCACCAGTCTTGGCAATCAAAATATTTGGATTACTTGGATCGCCAAGACCTAGAGTTGGTTTATTTGGCGTCATGCTATTGGCGTACTCTACAGAACTAGCTACCCTGCCTCGTAGCCAGTCGACAATATCAATGTCTGGACAAGACTCTTCCACAATAACAAACCAATCTGTACCGATTTGCTGCGCATGTTCTTCAATAGTCAAAACAGGCAATGGCTCAACGTCATATTCTTTACACAAATCATCATAGTCATTTTTTATAATTGTACCTGTGTCCAAAAGCGCATCGATCACACGCAAAGACAAATCAAGTGGATCAATGGCGGCTTTATTGAAATCAAATATATCTGAAGCAGTTCCGTCAAAAAAACTAATGATCATGGCAGTTTTTTCCGAGTGTAGCCAGATTGGCTTAGGTGCATAAGCATATCCAACTACCGCAAGTAATTTCAATACAACAAATGAATGTCCATATTGAGACCCACTGACAGCGCCGTCTTTTTGCATTAATAAAATATAAGAATCTCCATCAGACTCTACTTTATAAGCTTGTGAACTATATCCTCCTGACAACAGTGTTATGTCACTATCTGTAATGTGTTCGTTTATATTCCTTGCTAATACTAGTGGGAGTTCTGATTTCATATCTTTACTATAACAAAAGTCGGAAGGTAAGGGATTCGAAGCTTACAGCTTCAGTAGACCTTTTGGACAGATTGGGTCGCTATGCTCCCAATCTGACTCAAAAGCTTTTAACCTAATTTTTAATGACTGGAAGGAATATAAAAATGGAAATACTCCTGTGGTGCGAATCCCTTACCTTCGCGCTCGCAAACAAAAATAAACCCTTGCGGGTTTATTTTCTAGCTCGCGGGCAGTGTGGGACGAAATACGAACTCTACTGATCTAAAATCATTCCATTCTCTACTAAAATAAACTCTTCATCGGTAAGTCTGATTGTTTTTATACCTTCAGCATTAAGAGACGACTCAATCGTATCTAGGACAGGTGCGTACTCTGCCGAACCCCAATGTGGCAACACAGAGAAATCAACTAATCCTAAACCTTCGTAAATTGCATTATCAACCACAGCTGGATCATCGGCACCACTATAATGTTTTAATGTAGAGCCAGCCACTACGGCCCCAGCACTATCTCCTCCATATACAACTCCAGCTTTAAGAACATTCATTAAAACTGAGTCACATCCTGATTTTGAAAGTATGTATCTCAGCATGTACGTATTCCCACCATTCATCCACACAACATCAAGCTCCATGAGTTTTTCTTGCAACTCATTACTATCAGAAAAATTTCTCAAATCTATTTCTTCAACTATAAAACCGAGTCCAGAAAAATACTTCGTAAGCTCTACAAGTTTTTCATTTCGATATTCTTCATCTCGGTAATCCTTAGAATTTAAAACTAGTCCAAATCTAATAGCTTCTGCATCTTTACCAACAAAGTCTATGAATTTTTTAATGTCGGGAATTCGGTACGAAGATAGATATAATTTCATATCTTAACTATACCAAAAGTTCGAAAGTGCGTAACTGTTATAAAAATGAGCCATATTAAAATAAAACTCAAATCTGTTTCGGATGGTAAGGGATTCGAAGCTTACAGCTTCAGTAGACCTTTTGGACAGATTGGTTCGCTTCGCTCCCAATCTGACTCAAAAGCTTTTCGAACCCCACGCAACAGTTCCCCGAACTGTTGCTTTACCTTCCGCTTACAAAAATGCACCCTTACGGGTGTTTTTGTTTTAGCGGAAGGTAAGGGATTCGAACCCTTGGAACCCGTAAAGGCTCGGCAGTTTAGTAAACTGCTGCTTTCGACCACTCAGCCAACCTTCCGTGTATAATATTTTGTAAGAACGCTTCTTTCGTTGCGGGCGTTTGACTTGGTTTCCTCCTTTGGTCTGTTCACTTCGTTCACAACGACGAATTCTGACTATTGTCAGAACCGGATGATTTGAGACGCAGGTCTCAAATCATCCACTCAGCCAATCCTCCGTATTTTTATTTTGTAAGAACGCAGCGCCACCAGTATAACCCAAACTGGTGATTTGGGAACCTGTTTTAATTCATGGTGGTTATTCTAGTAGTGGTTGCAGCACTGGTGCGATACGGTCGGCGATGATCTGGTAGCCAGCGTTGTTGGGGTGGATTGGGTCGGACATAAGCAACGGCCGGCCAAAGACACCATCTAGTACATTGGGCACAAAAGCGGTGTTGTACTCTGCCGCCAAGTCAGCAAATTGCCCAGCGTACTGGTCGCGCAATACTCCCCCACGCACACCAAGCAGCACCACTATCGAGCCCGACTGGTGAATGGTCTCAATTAATTGCGCTAGGTTAGCGAAGGTTTCTTCGGGCGGAATTTGTTGTAGATAATCATTCCCTCCAAATAATACCAGCACTACTTTTGGGTCTGTCGCTAGCACTTGATCTACTCGAGCCAGCGCGTCTCTAGTGGTATCACCAGGAACACCCTGATTGATAATCGGTACCCCGACTTGTCCTGATAACAAGCTGACAAAATCTTGACCACTATTTGCTCCTACACCAGATACCAGACTATCACCAAAGGCCACTACGTTGGTACCGTTCGCTGGGTAGTTGGTGATCTGTGTCGCTCCACTACTCAACCACCACAATATACCCGCTACCAAAATTATTCCCCCACCAAAATACATCCAAACTTGCATACCAACACTATACCAAATATCTGGTGACCGATGGCTAATCAGACTGAGACAGAACTGTCGTAGATATGGTAAGTTCCATCAAACTCATACGTCTATGGTTGTTGGGAAGTCGAATCTACCGTACACTAGCGCAGACCTTACATTAATTTATACTTATATATGAAGAACCTTATTCTTGGTGGCGCACTGTACGCATGTTTACTAGTAGTGACACCAGTAGCGGCCGATGGTGGCATGACCGCTGCGAGTGCTCCCACAGCTGAAGTGGCAGCGGGCAGCACCCTAGTCGAGCAGATCAACCAACTAGTAGCAATGACCCTGCAGCTATTTACTTGGACCAACTCTGACGGAGCGATTGCGTTTACCGATACTAACTACAGCGTGCAGTACGACTGCAACACTATCTTTGGAACCTACGCCGTCAACCGAACAGCCATTACTCTCAGTACCCCAGCCTCAACCCTGATGGCTTGCCCCGAGGCAGCGATGGACGCTGACCAAGCGCTGATCGCTGACCTATCAAACATCACAGCTCTAACGTTTAAAGACGGACAGCTAGTGATGACCGGTGGAGATAGCGAGCTGACCTTTGCCGCGACGCTGGTGGCTGAAGAAGAGGCAGCTGAAGTGGCGACAGACTATGTCGGCATGACGGTAGCTGAAGCAGAGGCCGCAGCCGCAGCCAACGGCGTGGCCTTCCGCATCGGTACGCTTGATGGTGAAGGTATGGCGCTAACGGCTGACTTTGTGATTGGTCGCGTGACGGCTGAGGTTGCAAACGACATCGTAGTTTCATTTAACGTTGAAGCTGAGTAGTCAGATAAAATAGAAACAGAGATGAAAAAGAAAAAGCGCCTACCGGCGCTTTTCTTATCTTCGACGTATCAGCCGACAACACATACAGTGCCGAGTCAGGCTCGGTAAACATCAACGGCAAGATTGCAATTTGAAACATGTTAGTTGTAGTCACCTGAAGTAATTTGTGATACTGCTGTTAGTTTTTGTTTTGATAGTAAAACATAACCCACAATACACACTACAGCTACCCCACCCAGACCAACTATCAAGTCCATCATGGTATCAAATAGACTAGGCTGCATGAGGTTGGAAGACCAACCTAGCTGATCAATGCAGAATTCATACACTTCCCACAGGGTTAAGATCAAACCAGATCCAGACACCACAAACATCGTATGAAAAATTGGTGCAGCTGCCACAGCTTGGGCTCGTACCAGCCCAAACAGCCAGGTATACCCGACTATCGCCAAACCAGCACCAGCTACGATATGCAAAAACATATCCCACCAACTAAACAAGTCATAGAATTTATATATTTCTCCTAAAACCAAAGTACACAGTGTAAACAGAACGATACCTATTCGGATAAATTGGTTGCTCGTGACATCATAGTAATGAGTCAAAAAGTACGGAACGAGAGCTAGACCAGTAGCTGCGACTACTACAAACACTTCAGACCATGAACCTTGCCACACAAAATATCCACCCTGCAAAATGAGAATGACAAACAACATAATTTCTGTCCAACTAATTTTCATGTTCATAATTATAATATATATGAGCCAATTGATTCACCCAGAAACGCCGTTATCGTTGTGACACTAATCCCAGCTAGAATTAAAATTGGGGCGATTTTTACATACTGGAACCCAAGCGCCACCAAGGCAAACATAACTATATCGTTTGGAATCGGTGACAAACCCAGAATCACAAACAATCCACCGTACACCACGTATCGCGGATATGCATCGATATATGATCGGTAGCGTTCGATTCTATCCTGCCACTGTTTTCCTACATCCTTGAAACCATAGGAAAATAACCCAAAAATAAACGAATCACCAATTGCGATACCAATACCACCAATCAGACCAAGCAACCAAGGATTCGCTCCACCCGAGCTAAATGTCGCTACAGCAGCGTAAAACACACTACTAGTGATAGAACTCAGACCACCAATTGCAGCAATCAAGAACGTTGCAAGGTAACTATTTTCTACACCAATATAATCGACAATTGTATCGGGTGGAAATTGATACAACAGACCAGCTAGTCCGGCGAGGACTGCCAGCGCGGCATATAATGTCTGATATTTTTTAAAGTGAGAAAACATAGTGTAGTAGTTTGTAGTTTATTTAGAAAACATCGCGCACAGCGATGTTTTCAGGTGTACTCTTAGGAGTGTAGGGCGTTGTCATTTGAAAATCTGTCGCTCCATTTAACTTTTAGGTTTTGATATGACCCTTCGATTCGAGCCATATATTCGTCTAGCTTTGCTTCGGTTAGATCCACCCAAGCTTCTCCTAGTTCTCGGGTAAAGCCGTCACGTTCTTGCTCGTATTCAATGCGAGCTTTCGCGTCCAGCTGATCAAGTTTTGCGTCCCATTCTTTGAGGCTGGCTTGATAAGATTTCAGTCGCTCTTCAAAATTCATTTTGTGTTCCATAGTGATAGTTTATAGTTTAAATACTGATACAGTTATTCTTCATCTGTTCGCACGTCTTCTTCTAGCATGAGGACTAGTCCCCCAAACATTTCTAATGCATCAGCTGATTCGGTTCGAACTGATTGTTCTAATTGCTCTAGTTCAGCGTCCAGTTCTTGCCACTGCATTTGCGCGGCACCGGTTGTATTTGCATAAGTCTGATCCAAATCAGCTCGCAGGTCTCTCACCTGCTCTGTTGCCGCTGCGTAATTTTCTTCAGCTGCTAGTTCGGCTTGCATTGCTAGTAGTTCAGCTCGCGCTTGCACTCGGGCAGCTGAATTCTGGGTAGCTGTCATAGCACTGTCTGCCGCTGACCCGATCTCGTTACCGAGCTGGTCAACTGATTGTCCAGTTTCTGCGGCAAGTTCTCCGGTTTCTCGTTCGATCTGAGTTGTGAGGTTTTCTCCAGCGCGGTTGTATGCCGTCCAAGCTAGTACCAGCGCTACAACGCTGATAATTCCGATTACCCACATCAGTACGGTGTTGTTTGATTGATTTTGTTCCATACGATACATAAAATTAAATGATAAATATTTAGTGAATGAGGCTGTTATCCTCGCACTAGTTTAACGATCCAAAGTAGAACCGATGCTCCGACGATAGCTACTAGTAAGCTGTATAGGTTGAATCCAGTTACTCCATCTGCTCCAAAGAAACTAAACACAAATCCTCCGATACTCGCCCCTACGACTCCGACGATAATGTTGAGAAAAATACCTTGTGATCCGTTTGTACCCATAAACATAGAAGCGATCCAGCCCGCTAATCCTCCAAGTAGAATCCATAATAGAAATGACATAAATTATTTTTTGATTTAAGTGCTGGTTTTTGCTTGCGCTCACCGCACGATTACTAATTCCGTCTACAGGTATAATACTGACAAATTATCAATATTTGTCAAAAAAATATGACTGTTAGTAGCAAAAATAACAAAATAGTCGCTATATTTGCTTAAAAACTAGCTTTTTTGTTAACCTTGCAGCCAAACACTAGACACTCATACTAATGAGATGAATAGGTTTGATGTTAAATACATGCAATTAGTGGAAGA
>Ga0306872_100367_pt1 | contig 18376 bp, 18 predicted proteins | sample AntRauMeHopE1498_FD_190455 | JGI IMG/M metagenome (GOLD analysis project Ga0306872, IMG submission 190455) | Saline lake microbial communities from Rauer Islands, Antarctica - Metagenome Hop E1 #498 (v2) (version 2) | ecosystem: Environmental > Aquatic > Non-marine Saline and Alkaline > Saline ...
GGTATCGGCGGGGACCGGGACCGTGGGCGACCCGTGGAAGGTGCTGATTGGAGCCACCTTGGCCGCCAGCTTCTTCAACATGGACGCGGCGATCAATGCAACCGGGACGGCAGGGACAACCTACAGTGCGGGCTTGACCGCAGCCAACACCACCGTGTTCTCGGTGAACGCAGGCGTTACCCCTGGCGGGACGGCCACAATGGCCGTGGTCGCGCGCTCCAGCGGCACAGGCGGCAACAGCATTGAAACGACGACGACGGGCAGCGTGACAACGACGTGGGCCGCCGTGACGCTCACGGGCGGCGACGCCAGCCTGAACAACAGCTTTGCCAACCTGCGCGCGGCGATCAACTTCACGGGTACTCCCGGCGAGTTCTACAGCGGCAACATGACGACGCGGAACCCGCAAGTCAACGCGACGTACACCGCCTTGAACGCCGACGGCGAAGCGGTTCTGACGGCCAACGCGCAGACGGGGCTCGACGCCAGCAACACCATTGAAACCACCACCACCGGCACGGCCACGACGACATGGGCTGAAACAACGCTCACCGGGGGAACGCGCGCCACCGGCGTCCTGACATCAACCCTCCAAGTGGTCGAGGGTGTCAGGGTCAGGGTGGGCACCTACCATTACATCTGGGTCGCGGTTGTGGCAAACGGTGCGGGGACTGAGACTGACCCCTGGCGCGTGGTAATCGGCGCTGATCTGAACGGTAGCGTCTCCAACATGGTCGCGGCCATTGGCGACACCGGGACAGCGGGCACGGAGTACAGCGCCAACCTGACCGGCGCGAACCTGCAAGCCACGGCGACGTACCCCGGCCTTGACGCAGAGGGGCTGGCGGTTGTCACTTTCACGGCCCGCGCTGGGTTTGCGGAGGGTAATTTCTTCGCTATTCTTGACGCTCTGTCGCGCGTAACCACGACGGCGGGCAACGCCATCGACACCACAACCTCCGGTTCGTCCACGACAGCGTGGGTCAACGCGACCCTGACGGGCGGCGGAACACACGCCCTGAGCGGCGTGGCGATGCCTGACGGCCTGCCCCCTATCGCGGTGGCGACCCTCAAGAGTTTCGTGCTGGTCGCAGTCGGCAACTCTGATCGGTTCTACTGGATCCGCCCGGGCGAATTGGTTATCGCCCCGCTGGACTTCGCCACGGCAGAGAGCCACCCCGATGATGTCCTGACCGTCGAGGTGGTGGGTGACACCGCCTGGTTTGTGGGCGAGGGGTCCACCGAGGTCTGGTACGCCACCGGCGTTGCAGCTTCCCCCTTCTCGCCTGTGCCGGGGCGCGTGTTCGACCGAGGTGCGATCGAGGGCACCGTGGTGAACATCAAGGGGTCCGTGTTCCTTGTCGGGCGCGATTATGTGGTCTACGCTATCGCGGGGGCACCTAACCGCATATCCAATCACGGCGTCGAACAGACGATCCGCACCGCACTGGAGGCATGACATGGCGATCATCTACGCGAACAGCATGGACCACTACGGCCCCGCCGTCGCCACGGCCTACGTCACATCGTCGTCGGTCAGAGGGTGGACTTTTGACCCCGAGCAACTGCTGGGCGATGGGTGGACTGGCGACCCTGTTGCGGGCACGTCTACAACGGCCAGTCCCACCGGGACGTTAAGTATTGAAGCCCCCGCATGGGGCGCGCGCAGCGGTGACGTGGCGCTGGTGGCCGACGGGTTCCGGGTCAGCAAGACGCAGGCGGGCGGCTCAACTTACACCGTGCTGGGCACCGAGGCCATGCGCCTCGTCATCCCCGGCACCACATTGTCGACGCGACTGGTACACTTCGCGTTCTCGCTGTCCGACCTGCCCGCGCTGGAGGTGGCACACGGTATGATCGCACAGTTCACAGGGGTTGGCGGGGGTATCTCCTTCCGCCTGGCCGTGGACACAACGGGCCGCCTTATGATCCTCGACGGGGCGGAGATGGCCATCCAAGCGTCGGACCCCAACGTGAACGGGTCGGTCACGCGCGCCAATGTCCTGCTGCGCTCTGGTGCGCCGATCGTTCAACCTGCGACGTGGTACTACCTGAGCATCCGTGTGGTTATCGCAGGCCCCGGCGTGAACACGATCGAGGTTTACGTTGGAGACATCGCCGCCGCGTCTTTGGTCTTGTCAGGCACCAACATCGCCATTGATGACGAAGGCTCCATAACAGGCATCGGGTTCCTGCCCGCTTCGCTCAATGCCTTCTCCACCAGCGCCGACGCAACCCCGGACACGACCCAACGCGCCATCCGCGACATTGTGGTCTGCGACACGGCTGGCTCTTACAACAACGACTTGCTGGGGCAGGTGTTTGTCTCGACCCAAGAGATGCGGACGGAGGACAACGAGGGCGACAACTGGCTGACATACCCGCGCCAGAACATCGGCCAGGGCGTTCTCGACCACCAGACCAACCGCACGGGCGTCCGGTTCTCCGACGCTGCGGCGCTGACCGTCGCGGCGGCAGACTTCACCTTCGAGACCTTCGCCCGGTTCAACACCCTGCCCACCGGCGCTGCCACCATGACCCTGCTCTCCAAGTGGCGCGAGGCTGCGGGCCTGCGGTCCTACATGCTGTACTACGACGGCGCGACGGCATCGCTGGTCTGGCAGGTGTCAACGGATGGCGCCAACACCATCGTGGTCAAGCGTCTGCCGTGGGTGCCGGTGACGGACCACTGGTATCACGTCGCGGTGAGCCGCGCGTCCTCCGAGACCATGGTGTTCATCGACGGCGTGCAACTGGGCGTTCCGCTGGCCGACGCCAACACCTACTTCGACGGCACAGCCTTTATGGGCATCGGCGTTTACTTCACATCGGCGGGCGCTCCCGACGCTGCGGGCCGGTTCAGCGGTTTCCTTGATGAAACACGGTTCACGGTCGGGACTGCCCGGTACACCTCTGACTTCACCCCGCCGACCGCCCCGTTCCCCACCGGCATCGGAGACGCGGACTGGGCCGACGTTGTGCTGCTGCTGACCTACGACGATACAGCGATCACCGACACGTCCAGCTACGCCCGCACGGTCACGCTGGCGGCGCCGAACGTGACAACACAAGAGCCTGAGGACAAGGCGTCGTCCTATCTGGTGCTGAACCAGCGCCCGGCATGGGACGACACGTTCATGGAGGCGGCGCTCCTGCCCGCCACCGGCACCTTCACCTTCGAGGGCCTGCCCACGGCTGCGGAGACCATCGTGGTCGGCGCCACGACCTACACCTGGCGCGCGGCGGTATCGGTGGCCAACGACGTGCTGATCGGCGCGAACATCGCGGCCTGCGTCTCCAACATCATCGCGGCGATCAACGGCGGAGCGGGTGAGGGGACGATCTACGGAACCGGCACGGTCGCCAACGTCAGCGCGGGCGCGCTGGAGTTCCTTTCCCCGCAGTTCACCCTACAGGCGGCCACGGCGGGCGCGGCGGGGAACAGCATCGCCACGACCGAAACCATGGCGGACGGGTTCTTCAACGCCGCTACGCTCACGGGCGGTTACAGCGTCCCGGCTCCCAGCAACTTCGCCATCGAGCGCCTGCCGCTGGACGTGACGGGGGTTCTGGGTTTGCAGGTCACGTCACGCGCCTACAAGACCGATGCGGGCAGCGCGGAGATACGGTTCGATCTGGTCGGCCCCGGCTCCGCCGTGGACACGGGCACCGCCGCCAACGTCGATCTGAACCCGGCATGGGTGCGACAGGTGTTCGAGGAGGATCCCGATACGTCCGCCGCTCTGACACCCTCCACGATCAACGCTGGCCGTATCCGGTTTGTGAGGACGGTGTGACACGTGGCCGACGTCCGCTCCCCGTTTTCCGCCGTCCAAGCCGTTCGGCAGGGTTCGGGCGGGGCTTTGCGTTCCACGTTCGTCACCGTGCAGACTGTGGTGCAAACCACGCCGCCGGAGGTACGCGCTTCCTTCGTCGCGGTGCAGGCGGTGCTCCGCGTCCTCACGCAGCAAATGCGCGCGGCGCAAGTCGTGGCGCAGGTTATTCGGCAAGGGGATGATGGCGCCATGGCAAGAGTTCCCTTCTCAGCAACACAGATCGTCTGGACGACGGGCGACCCCAGCGGTGTGCGCCAACGGGCCTGGACCTTCGACTTCGACGGCCACACGTTCTATGTGCTGGACCTCGGCTCGAACGGGACGTTGGTTTACGACATTCTGACCCAGCAATGGTCCCGGTTCCGCACGGCGGGCTATGGTGGCTGGAACTTCAAGAACGGGTTCCACTGGCGCTCCGGCAAGATGGTGATTGGTGGCGCGGACGGATCGGGCCAGCTGCTGAAACTCACGCCCCAGTCGTTTTTGGACGAGGGCTGGCGTCCGGTAATCTATGAGGTCACAGGTATCCTCCAGACCGGCGGCGTGGACTTCCTGCGCCAGTACGCCCTGCGCATGGTCGGATCGGCTGGCGTACTGGCGGACAGTATCTCCCCCACTCTGTTCATGGAGTTCTCGGACGACCGGGGCGTGACGTGGGGGCCGACCTACCAGATCGAGTTGACGACGAACACGCGCCAGCGGATCGAGTTCCGGTCCCTCGGGGCGTTCACGGCACCGGGGCGCATGTTCCGCATTTACGACGAGGGCGGCATCAAGTTCATCGCCAACGTCGAGGCCGACATTGGGGGCGCAGATGGCCGTACCCCCTCTTAATCCATTCGTCAGGATCACCGACGAGCAGGGCCAGCCCACGCCGGACTTCATGCAGTGGTGGACGGCCCAACGCGCGCAAAACGACATCATCGTTCCGCTCTCCACCCCCGCCGAGGTGTCTGCCGTCCTCGATTTGCTCGGCGCCACCCACGGCGACCTGTTGTTCAGGGGCGCGTCGATCTGGGACACGCTGGGACCGGGCACGGCGGGCTTTGTGCTGGCCACTGGCGGCCCTGCCGCCGCTCCGGTGTGGGTCACGCTCGACAAGGCGTTCACCGACCTGACGGACACGCCCAGCGCCTACACGGGCCAAGGTGGGAGGATCGTCGCTGTCAACGCGGGCGCGACGGCGCTGGAGTTCATCGCAACCGCAGCGCAGGTGACGACCCTCACGACCCAGCCCGCCGCGTTCTCTATCACCAATACTTTACTCGAAGGGCTTAATGTGGCGCAGACCACGTTCGCCACCGCAGGAAACGTCACTGTGCCGAGCGGTCTGACAGGGACGGAGCCCATGGAGGTTGTCTGGGTGAGCGGTGCCCGCCCGGTGATCGTGGCAGGGGCAGGGGTGTCCATCATTTCCCCCGACGGCGCCCGGACCCTTCGCGCTCCAGGATCGTGGGCCAAGCTGACCCCTCGCGGGTCGGACAACTATCTGCTATGGGGCGATCTGACGGTCGGTGTCGGAAACGGGAAACTTCTGTTGCTACAGGGCGACTTCTCGGGCAATTTGTCGCTCCAAGGCGACGCCGCAAGTGGAATTAGCTATCTGGTCCTCGAAGGGGTCTGACACATGGTAAACGAAACTCTTAGCGCCCTCACAGCGGGCTCCACCCCCGACGGCACGGAACTCATGTATGTGGTTCAGGGAGGTAACAGCCGACGCCTGACTGCCTTGGAGATCGCCAACGCCGCCGACGCCTGGGCCACGGCGGCACAAGGCGCGCTGGCGGATACAGCCACCCAACCGGGTGATCTGGCGACCGTGGCGACAACGGGGGCGTATTCCGACTTGAGCGGCCTGCCCACGCTCGGGACAGCCGCAGCCACAGCGGCCAGCGCCTACGCCACGGCGGCACAAGGCGCGCTGGCGGATACAGCCACCCAACCGGGTGATCTGGCGACCGTGGCGACAACGGGGGCGTATTCCGACTTGAGCGGCCTGCCCACGCTCGGGACAGCCGCAGCCACAGCGGCCAGCGCCTACGCCACGGCCGCACAGGGCACCACGGCGAACAGTGCTCTCCAGCCCGGCGCCATCGGCGTGACCGTTCAGGCGTTCGAGGCCAAGCTGCAATCGCTCTCCGGTCTGACGGGGGCCGCCGACCGCCTGCCGTACCTGAGCGGCGTCAGCACGTTCGCTCTGGCGACCTTCACGGCTTTCGCGCGAACCCTCCTTGACGACGCCAACGCAGCTGCGGCCCGAACGACGCTGGGCGTTCCGACGACTCTGGTGGCGCTGACGGACACGCCTGCCAATTACACAGGCATGCGGCGCAAAATCCTGCGCGTGAACAACGCCGCGACGGCGGTGGTGTTCAGGAACCCGTACATCAAGCCCGATGTCGTAAAGCGGCGGCGGGTCACAGCGGCGTCTTGGCTGATCAGCACAAGTGCTGCTGATAACCAGTGGTTTGCGGTAGCATGGTCACCCGAACTTGGCCTGTTCGCAGCCGTGGCCATCAGCGGCGCTGGCAACCGGGTAATGACATCACCGGATGGGATCACGTGGACGATCAGGACCAGTGCCGCTGATATCGGCTGGCTTGCGGTAGCTTGGGCACCAGAACTCGGCCTGTTTGCTGCTGTCAGCAGCTCCGGCACCGGCAACCGTGTGATGACGTCACCTGACGGGATCACATGGACCTCACGGACCAGTGCTGCTGATAACGACTGGCGGGCAATTGCATGGTCACCCGAACTTGGGCTGTTCTGCGCTGTCGCCAACAGCGGCGCTGGCAACCGGGTAATGACATCACCGGATGGGATCACGTGGACGATCAGGGTCAGTCCCGCTGACATCCAGTGGCGGGCAATCACATGGGCACCCGAACTTGGGCTGTTCTGCGCCGTGGCCATCACAGGCACTGGCAACCGGGTAATGACATCACCGGATGGGATCACATGGACGATCAGGGTCAGTGCCGCTGATAACCAGTGGTTTTCCGTCGAATGGGCACCTGGACTTGGCCTGTTCGCAGCCGTGGCCATCACAGGCACTGGCAACCGGGTAATGACATCACCGGATGGGATCACATGGACGATCAGGGCCAATGCCACTGATAACGACTGGCGGGCAATTGCATGGGCACCAGAACTCGGGCTGTTCGCCGCTGTCGCCAACAGCGGCGCTGGCAACCGGGTAATGACATCACCTGACGGGATCACATGGACCTCACGGACCAGTGCCGCTGACAACGGCTGGCTTGCGGTAGCTTGGGCACCCGAACTTGGGCTGTTCTGCGCCGTGACGAGCACGGGCACCGGCGATCGCGTGATGACGACTGTTTCCGGGAACACCGTAACATACAGGAGTTGACGATGAATTTTAATGTAGGCGACCGCGTAAAACGGGTCGAGGATCGGGAAACCACAGGCGCGACCGTGCTGGAAACAGACGGCGAAAACGTCCTGATCGCTTACGACGAGGGCGGTACAGGCTGGTGGCCACTATCCAGTATTGTGGCGGAGTGATCGCAGGGTTCGCAGCCGTGGACCGTCTGGTGTCCGCCCACCCCGACGCCCACCTGTCTTTCGGCGCGCACACGCCCGAGGGGTTCAGGATCGCCCTGTCCTGTCCGGGCTGGCTGGTGCTGGAGGAGGACGGGTGCTGGATCGCGCTGGAGCGCACACACCACCGCTCCCCGGTCTGTGAACTGCACTGGTACTGCCCGACCGGCGCGCGGCTCCCTGCCCTGCGCTCCATGCTGCACGAGGCGTTCACCAACCGCCACGTCCTGTGCGTGACCGGCTCCGCGCCGGAGACCCACCCCTACGCCCGTGAGGCCGCCACGCTGGCCCGTGCGCTGGGCGCCACGCGACACGCGGGTAAACTGGTTTTGACAGCGGAGCGGTTTCAAGCGTATAACGCTGCAAAGCTACGTCGGGGGTAGGTCATGGGTTTCATCAGCGCCATCGCGGGTATCGGCTCCGCTCTGATCGGGGCGCGGTCCGCCAGCAGACAGGCCAGCGCGCAAGCGGCCGCCACGCAGGCGTCCATCGACGCGTCGCTGACGGGGTTCAGATACCTCCAGGACAACGAAGGCGTGAACCAGGCACAGACCCAAGGCGCCGCGTTCGGCCAACAGGTGGGTCAAGAACTCGGGCCCGACGGTCGGTTCCAGCAGATGCTGGGGATGGGTCAATCGCTTATGGGGATGGGCGACGGAAGCCCGGAGTCGCAGCAGCGCGCCCAGGACGCTTTCCAGAACTACCAGAACAGCACGGGGTTCCAGTTCCGCATGGGCCAGGGCATGAACGCCATCACTGGCAACGCCGCGTCGCGCGGTCTGTTGAACAGCGGCGCGACCCTCCAGGGCCTGAACGATTACGGACAGGGGATGGGGTCGCAGGAGTTCGGCAACTTTATGAACCAGTTCCAGACCCAGATGGGCAACCAGCAGAACTTCATCGGCATGTTGGCGTCGGAGCGCGACACCGGCTTGAACGCAGCCTTCAACACCGCCTCCAGCGGTGGGTCAGGCGGAGCGGGTGCGGCCAACTCGATCATGCAGGGCGCCCAACGCACGAACGACATCCGGCAACAGGGCACCAACAACATCGTCGCCGGTCTGGGGGCCGCCGCCGGAGGGTTCACCGACATGTACAACCAGAGGCGTCAGTAACGATGGCAACGCTTATTGAACTGTTCAAGACCGGCTACGACATCGGCGAGTCCATGCCCCGCGAGGCGCGAGCCCGTCAGAACGCCAGAGCGGAGTTCGGTGACGCCGCCGACGACCCCCAGCTGTTTGCCGGCCTCCAGCGGATGCGCCAGAACGAGCAGGCGTTCGAGCAGGACACCCAGATGGGTGCGCGCCGCGAGGACCGGCTGGACCGCACCGAGAACCGCCAGCAAGCGCAGTTCGACCGTCAGGGACAGGCGCAGGACTTCGAGATGCAGGGCGCCCGTCAGGACCGCTCCCGGCAGGCGACCCTCAATCTGGTCAACGGCCTGCGCTCCGCCCGCGACCGGGGCGAGGACATAGGGACCGCGTTCGACCGCGTGTCAGGGTCTCTCTCCGAACTGGGGATCAACCCGGACGACATCCCCGGGATGCGCCAGGCGCTGGTCGATAACCCCGCTGTGCTGGACGATTATTACGAGACCTTGACAGGCCCGCAGAACTATGGCGATCGGGTGGCTGGATCGCGGGCAAGAGGCAAGGCCGCGGATAACGGGTTCGTGGCGGACCCTGTAAAGGCCGCGACGGCCCTTGGCACGTTCGACGGTCTGCTCCGCCGCGTCACCGAACTGCGCGCGCCTGACGAGATGACGGCAGAGCAGAGGCGCGCCCTGACGCCGGAGCAGCGTCGGGAGCAGGACGTGCGCGGCGCCGGACCGTCCGTGTTCGGTCTGCCAGGGATCGGTGTCCTGACCCAAGGCGGCGCTGGATCGTTCGGCTCAATCACAGGGACGCCAGCCGCCAACTTCGCCAACCGGATCGAGGCTTTGAAGGCCGACGTTCGCGCCGGTGCGTTCGAAACCCTGAAAGGTGGCGGCCAGATCACCGAGAAGGAAAGCCAGTTCGCCGCCGACGCCATCGCCCGCCTTGAGCGCACGATGTCCTATGGCGAGTTCCAGAAGGAAATCCGCGATCTGGAGGAGTACATGGGCCGCCTGCGCGACGCTCTGCTCCGTCGCCAGGGCGGTGAGAACATCGGGGAGGTGACACCGTACCAGCCGCCTGCCGACCCGGCACAGGCCCCCGTCAACCCGTTGGGCGTGTCATCGGGGACCGTTGTGCCCGGGCTGGGCACGTTCAAGGGTGGTGATCCCAACAACCTTGAGAACTGGACGCCCGAGTAATGTCAGACGGCTGGACCTCCCTGATCGACATCTTCGAGGCGTCACGGACTGCGAACACGCGGTCCCGGCCCCCGTCGTCGTCCGGTCTGCGCGGCTGGGACGCCTTGATAGCGCCCCCGTCCCGCCCGTCGTCGGGTGGCCCCGGGCGCTCGGGTAAAGTGGACGAACAATGGGTGGTGGACGGGCTGGTGCGGCGCGGTCTCCCACAGCACATCGCGCAGGGGTTCGCCATGAACATGAAGGACGAGAGCGGCCTTGACGCTGGCATCAACGAGATCACCCCCGTTGTGAAAGGCTCACGCGGCGGGTTCGGCCTTTATCAGTTGACCGGCCCGCGCCGCCGCGAGTTCGAAGCGTTCGCTGGCCAACAGGGCCTGGCGTTGGACGACGCCGACGCGCAGCTGGATTTCCTCATGTTCGAGTTGGGCGGGAAAGAGTCGGGCGCAGCGCGTTCGATCATGGCCACGTCCACAGCGGGCGAGGCAGGCGCCGCCATCGTGCGCAAGTTCCTGCGCCCTCTCCAGAGCCACCAGGACAGCCGCGCGGCACGGTACATGCGCTCCGGTGGAGGCCCCATGTCGTCCCGCGCCGCACCGCAACAGCCCGCCTTCAAGCCGGGGCGTCTTTGGCTCGACCTTGGGGGTATGTGATGGCTGACGCACGGCAACAGGCGCTGGACGCCTTCATGGACCAGCGGAACGCCCCCGCACCGGACGCCGCACCGGACGCCCGCCGCCAGGCGCTGGACGCCTTCATGGGTCAGCGCCGCGACGGGATGCACGCGCAGGACGTGGCCAACACGACCGAGCGCGAACTGAGCGACCGGATCCAGTTCACCCCTCCCGACAGCGACACCGCCGTGGGGTGGGTAAACCGCGCGTCCCGCGCCGCGACGTTCGGACTGTCCGACACGATCACGGCCTTCGCCGTTCAACACCAGATGAAGGACGAGGTGCCCGATCTGTCCTACGCCGAGGCGTTGTCCGCCGTGCGTGACGGGTTCAAGGCGGACCAGTCCCTCACCGCCGAGATTGTCGGCTCGCTGGTGCCCGGCGTCGCCATCGGGCGCGGGCTGACCAAGGCGTGGGACGCCGCGACCAGAGCCGGGCTGACACAAGGCGCTCTGCGGTTCGTCGCCAACAACCCCAAGTCGGGCCGTGTGATCGCGGCCATGGGTGCTGGCGCTGCGGGCGGGATGGTCGAGGAGTTCGTGAGGACAAGTGTGGACGAGACCGTTGGGCTGGCCGCCGCCGAGGACTTCGATGGCGGGCGTATCGTGACGGCCTCCCTCACCGGCGCCGTGCTGGGCGGGGTGGTTGGCGCGGGCATACAGCTTTTGGCGCGCGGCGCTGGTCCTGTGCCGGGTGCGGTGGACATCGTGCAGCGGTTTGGCGCCGCCTTCAACGTCGGCCCGCAGCAGGCGCGGACGGCCGGAACGCGGATATGGAACGCCATGCGCCTCCCTGACGAGACAGCGGAGCAGACCATGGCCCGCGTGGCGCAGGACGCCCAGATATTCCAGACCGAGAATGGCTACGCCCCCGCCATGGCCGACTTGATGGCCCCCGAGAAGGTGGCCGAGGTGGCCGACCTCGTGAGGTACTACAGCGGCCTTGACACGTTGTCCGCCAAGTATGCCGACGACGGGCTGGAGCGCGCCATGTCGTCGTTTCGCCGCGCGATCGACAGCGGCGACCGGCTCAAGTCCACGGAGCAGATCGAAGCCCAGGCCGAGGACATGTTCACGGAGATGGCCCGCCGGTACGGCTCCACCCCCGTCGCGGTGTCCGACGACGTGATGGACCAGTTGGCGCCCGTCGCGGGGTGGGTCAAAGGGCAGAACATGAACGCTGGCGGGAAGGCCATCGCCCGCGTGCTGGACGCCAAGGCGAACATCGACCTTGTGCGCCAACGGACGGGGAACCTGCGGAACGCGCGGAACGTGGCCGACGCCCGGGCGGAGATAGGCGCTCTGGGCGACGAGATCGCTTTCCTACAAGGCGACCCCGCTGGCGTGGGCGCCGCCCGCGACGAGGTAGCGGACCTTGCTGGGGGTGAGGACGCGCTGGGTGCCATGAGGAACCTCTACGCCCAGCTGCGCGCGCAGACCGACAACATGAAGGCCAGCGACGGCGCCGTGGTCGCACAGCAGAAGCTGGACAGGATGCAGGCGTCTCTCGGAACGATGGAGACGGCTCTGGACGACTACCGCGCCGGTCTGACGATCAGCCTGTCCGACGCCAACAGCCTGCGCGCCGCCGCGTCCAAGTGGACGTTCAAGGCCACCGACTTGGCGCAGCAGGAGCAGGCCCGCGCCGTGCGCGACGCCATGTCCGGCGTGGGTGTCACGGAGGTGCCACGCTACGGTCAGATGGTGCGCCTGTTCCGCGACGGCATGACGCGCTCGGACGCCCAGCAGACGGGTATCGACGCGGCCAAAGGAAGCATCGACCTGCGCGACCTCGGGACACGCCTGCGCAAGGCGCGCCTGACCAATCGGCCCCGCTCCCAGGGGACGGCGGTTGACGCGCTGCGCCGGGGTGTGCGCGAGGGCGCTGTGCGCCAGATCAGCAACGAGGCCCAGGGCACCACGGCCCAGGCGCTCTCCACGTCCCGCAGGCTGACGGACTCTCCCCGCGTTCAGCAGGGGTTGGACATGGCCGCGCCAAGGGACTCCCGCAGGATCACAGACGGCGCCCGCCGCGCCAACGAGTCTGCCGACCAGATGGGCGCCATGGCCCGCCCGGCGTCGCCCTCCATCACGTCGGAAGAATTGGCGCAGATGCGGGAGTTGGCGACGGGGGTAGTGTTCGGGAACCTTGGCGGTGCGGGGCGCGCAGCACTGGTCTCGCGTATCCTGCAACAGACCAGAATGTCTCGGGGCGCAGCGCAGAAAACCATCGACATGCTGGGCGACCCGCAACAATTCGACCAAGCCGTGCGTTACATGGAGAGCAAAGGCGCCGACGTCGGCGCGTTCTTCGGCGCCATGGTAGCCGCCACAGTCGGGAAAGCGAGTGAAGAATGACCACTGGAAATCCACCACAACCCAGAGTAGAAAGGGACAGGACTGACCGGGAATGGCATGTTTTGTTCGATGACAAATTGACCGCCTTCGAAACCCGGCTCAACGTGAGGATCGTGTCTCTCGAAGCGCGCCTTGCCGCACTCGAAACCAAGGACGCCGTGGCAGATGTCCACCGTATAAACGTCGAGAAGCGTCTGGGCGGGATCGAGGAGACCTTGCGTTGGCTGACGCGCTTGATGATCGCCGCGCTGATCATGGCCGTCATGGCCTTCGTGGTCGGCGGTGGACTGGTGTTGCCGCTATGATGAACCGGATCGTCTGGCACCACACCGGGGGAACCTACACCCCCAACGGCACGGACAAGCGGGCCTACCACCGTCTGATCGACGGCGAAGGGCAGGTTCACAACGGCGTGTTCGCGATTGGGGCGAACGCCCCGGGCAAGATACGCCGTGGCGCCTATGCCGCCCACGTCCGAGACCTGAACACCGGCTCCATCGGGCTTGCGATCTGCGCCATGGGCCAGGGTGTCTGGTCCGACCCCTCGGGCGGGCGCTGGCCGGTCAAGCCGGTGCAGGTGGACGCGCTGGTGGCAGAGACGGCCCGCCTGTGCCGCGCCTACGGTATCCCGGTGAACGGACGCACCGTGCTGTCCCACGCGGAGGTCGAGCCCACGCTCGGGGTGAAGCAGAGGAACAAATGGGACTTCGATTATCCCATCCGCACCGTACAATCCCGCGATCCTGTGGCCATCGGTGACGAGTTGCGTCAGGAGGTCATGCGCGCCATGGGCGGGGCGGACGTAGCGCCCCAGCCTGTCCAGCGGCCGATGCTGCGCCAAGGCGCCCGTGGCCCCCATGTGGAGGTCATGCAGCGCCGTCTCGGGATCACAACGGACGGGATATTCGGCCCCAACACACGATCCGCCGTCGTCACCTTCCAGCGCCGCAACGGGCTGTTGCCCGATGGCGTTGTTGGGCCTATGACCTGGGCGGCGCTCTCAATCAAACCTTGAAAGGACAATAACATGTTGGCTGGATACAAGACTTATATCGTCGCGGGCCTTGCGGTGCTCGGCGCCGTCGCGGGATACCTGGTGGGAGACATGTCCCTGCCCGACGCGGTGCAGGTGGTTGTCACCGCCGTCCTCGGCGCCACGATCCGCGACGGCATCGCGGGCAAGACGTGGAGGTGATCGCGGTGAACCTGTCCGATGGACGGGTTCTCCTGAGCGACGGACAGACGGTCCCCATTGATCAAATGATGGACGACGAGGGCGATGACACGGACGATCCGCACGCGGCGGTCTGTGTCATCGCTGGCCCCGACCGGGCGGGACAGTGGTGGTCGATCGCGCTGTCAGAGTACGAGGAGGTCACGCTGCACTAGGGCGCTCCGTGGCCTCCAGATAGGCTGTCACGAAGGCTTTCGTGGCTTGCGCATCGACCGCGTTGCCGTAGGCGCGCAGGCGTCCCACTCGGGAGGGAGTCCGATCAGCCAACGGGAATGTGCCGGGTTCAACGGGCCGCCACTTTCCATCCCGGCAGAACAGCCAATCAGCATCTCGCCAGAAGCCGTCAAGCGGGCCGGAGTTGTGCCGCCCGCCAGCAAATCCCTGACGTTCTGCGGTGTCAGGCGGCGACGTGACCCATCCCCCCGGTTCTCGCTGTTGTTCGGTCCTTGGGTCGCTTGGGGCGTCGGCCACCCCGCCAAGGCCATCGTCTTGCGGCTGGAGTCCGTGTTGCCCGCCTCGTTGTTCCCGTTCTGGGCAGGCGTTCCGGCCATCGGCGTCGGCCAGCCGCTCAGGTTGTAGCGAATTTGATCCTCCAGATTCCGAATGTCGTTCGTCGTCCACCGGCTGCCCCCCGCGTCGCCCCGCGCTCGTGGCGTCATCCACCCCGACAACGCCGCAGCCGTGTGCAGGAGGTCGTCTGCTGGTCGGTTGTCCACCTCCCACTGTGTTGCCTCCGCGTGCTTGGAGTCCTGCACCCTCGGCGTCGGCCACCCAACCTGCGGAAGATCGAAGATCGTAGGCTGCGAACCGGAGCCGCTGCCGGATGTGCGGCGCGCGGTGCCCCGCAGAGCCGGTATCGACAAACCCGCAGGCGTAATCCTCTCCTTCCAGATCAGACTGTACAAGGTCGGCCCACCCAAGTCCGTCCTTGCTTGCAACCTGCTCGCCAAGCACCTCCGTAGGGCGGCACTGGCGTATGAGCCATAAGAACGCGGGCCATAGGTGCCGCTTGTCATCAACCCCGCCGCCTTTGCCTGCCGCGCTGAAAGGCTGGCATGGGCAGGAGCCGGTCCACACGGGTCGGTCATCGGGCCAACCGGCGAGGCGGAGGGAATGGGACCAGACACCGATCCCGGCGAAAAAGTGGCATTGGGTGAAGCCCCGTAGGTCATCGGCGGTTACGTCCTCTATGCTGCGGCGGTCCACGACACCCGGCGCGATATGGCCCGCAGCGATCAGGTTTTCTAACCAGTCCGCCGCGTATGGTTCGATCTCGTTGTAGTAAGCTGTCACGGCACCTTCACCCCGTTCACCTCGGCGCCGGTGAGGGCATAGCCGATCAGGTCGAGGTGGGAGTCGTAGTGGTCCGGCGTCTCGTCCAGCCGCGCCTCTTTCATCAACCGCATCATGGGCGACACGTCCGCCGCCGTGACCACCACGTCGCGCCCGGTGTTCTGCATGTGGGCCGTCCAGTACCGCGCGATCCGCTCGAAACTCTGTTCGGGTTCACCATAGACCCCGCGCCGCGCGCCGTTCACGATCTTCACGGCCTCGGCGGCCAGGTGGTCCTTGATGTCGTCAGGGGTAGTCATCGTCTCTCTCCATCTGTTTGCGGCTGGGCGGGATCCACACGAACTCCGTCCCGGCCTTTTGGGGGTTCTGCTCCCACACGAACCACGCATAGGGCATCTGCGTCACGGCCTTCTGATCAAGACGCCCTTGCACCATCGGGACGCGCTCCGTGTGCTGGGCGATCACGCTGGGCGGGCGCGGATTGAACAGACGCTCATGCCGCCCTTTGCCCTCCATCCATGACGATCGCAGGATAAACGCCACGCCCACGTTGACCACGCACAACGCGCGCTGGACAAATTCCTCCGCTAGGTTGAACGGAGGGTTGGTGATGATCCAGTCCACACGCTGCCCGTGGTCCGCCGGGGTGGGTCCGGTCAGGAAATCCACCATCGGAAAGCCGACCCCGTAATCATGCAAGTCGCTGCCGATCACGTTCCCAAACCGCTCCTGCAACGGGCGCACCATGAACCCCCGATTGGCCGCAGGCTCCCAACACGTCTTGTCGTGAAGCGCAGCCGGAAGGACATAGTTCAGGAACGCCCGCGTCGCCCAGGGCGGGGTAGGGAAATCTTCCGGCCCGCCCCGAGGAGCGCGCCGGTTCTGGAAGCCCATAGCTTTTGGCATTTACTTCACAGCCCTCGCGATGGCCGACAACACCTTGTCCAGCTTGTCAGCGGGAACGAAGGTGTAGAGCGGCACCATGCCCGCAGGCGCTTGGCTCGGGATCGTGGGCACGGCGCCCGCAACGGTGCCCTCGCTCACAGAGTCCACCACCTGCGCGTCCTCGACGGGCTGTCGGGGCTTCTGCCAGCCGGTGTCGTTCGCGGTGGGCTGCTGACCGAACGGGTTGTCCTGCTGGCCCTGTGAGGGATCGACGCGCTCGCCCCCGGTCTGGATGTTCTGCTGCGGCTGTTGCGCGGGCTGCGGCTGTTGCTCCTGCGCGGGCTGCGGCTGACCAAACGGGTTGGCGCTGCCGACCGACACACCGAACGCTGCGAACGCCTGGTTGGCCGTTGGCGGCGGGTTGGCACCCACGTCCTGCTGGATCGCCTGCTGCTGACCGAATAGACTGCCCTGTTGGGCTGGCTGTTGAGGCTGTTGAGGCTGTTGAGGCTGTTGAGGCTGTTGGGCTGGCTGCTGGCCGAACGGATTGCCTTGGGGCGTCTGCTGGGCTGGCTGCTGGCCGAACGGATTGCCTTGGGGCTGCTGCTGGGCTGGCTGCTGGCCGAACTGTTGCGCTTGGGGCTGCTGCTGTTGCGCGTCGGACTTGAATTGAAGCTGGGTCATCGGTTTCGTCTCCTGGGTTGATCTGTCAATAGTAATATCGTTGCCGAATTGGGCTGTCAAGGCGGATAGCAGAGAGTCCTGCAAAGTCGCCTTCCCTTCCCGGGCCAGAATGGCCTGCTCGTCCACGGAGTTCTCCGTGACGAAGGTGTGAACGACCACAGCGTCGGCGGTGTTACCCTGGCGGCGCAGACGGTCGTTGAACTGGATGTAGTGGTCGAGATCGAACGTCGGCCCCCACCAGAGAATATGATGTGCCGCGCCCTTCTGGAGATTTAGGCCATGTCCAGCGCTGGCGGGGTGGGCGGCAAGGAACGGTATCTCGCGCTTGTTCCACGCGTCCACGGCCTTGTTCATCGCCGTCTCGTTCACGCCGCTGCCGATGTAGGGCAGATCGTCGCCCAACAGTTCGCGCAGCTGGTCGAGGTCATGGCGGTACTCGTAGGCGATCAGCAACTGCTCGTCGCCCAACTCCTCGATCAGTTCGAGCAACGCCTCCGCCTTGGCAGAGTGGACGTGGATGATGTTGCGGCTCTCGTCGTAAACCCGACCGTTGGCAAGCTGTTTCAACTTCCCCATGAGAACCGCCGCGTTGGCCGCGCTGATCGGGGTGTCGCCAATCTCCGCGACCATCTCGTTCTTGAGCGTGTTGTAGGCTTTCCGCGCCTTCGGATCGAGCGTCACCTTGATCGGGTTGTGAACGAACGCGGGCAGGTCCAGCATACCGTCCGCGCGGAAGATGTAGTGTTTGATCCGAGCCTCGATCTTCTCCTGCGCGCCCGGCCGGGGCATCATCGTGAACCCGTCCCAGCCGGTTTCAAAATACTCGTGGCGGAACCGCGTGACACGGGCGCCCAGCGCCTTACCCTCGTCCAGCACCAGGAACTGGCCAAACAGGTCTTGCAGGCCGTTGGAGGCGGGTGTGCCAGTCAGACCCCACTTGTATTTAGCCATCTTGAAGAACGGGCGAGCGGCCTTGAACCGGAACCCTTGGGCGTTCTTCAACCGGCGCACCTCGTCGGCCACCACCACGTCAAAGCCGAACTTGAGTTTCCCCGCCTTGGCAAGGTTGGCCAACCAGGGCACACCCTCGTAGTTGATCAGCCAGATGTCCACGTCGCGGCGCTTGAGCCACTCGTCCTTTTTAGGGCCGTGGAGGCGCGCAGCCTTCAAACCGTTGAGCGACGCCCACTGTTCGATCTCCTGCGCCCACACGGTCTGCACAACGCGCAGAGGCGCTATGATCAGCATGTTCTTCACCAGCCCCGCGTCGCGCAGCGCCTTGAAGGCGTGGAGGGTGATCATCGACTTGCCGTAGCCCGGTGAAAGCCACAGGCAAGCGACGCCACCGTGGGCCGCGCTGTTCCAGAGGTGGGCCGCTCCGGCCTTCTGGTATTCGTGGGCGTGCTGGTCCCAGTTCATCAAAGGTGATCCGTCAAACATCTGTTGATCTCCATACGGCTTCTTCGGACAGGCTCCCGTCACGTCGCCCTCGGCTGGACACAACGCTGTGAAGGTGGCGGAACGGAAGCCAATCGGCGCCGGTGTTCTCACAC
>Ga0306872_100370_pt1 | contig 18321 bp, 18 predicted proteins | sample AntRauMeHopE1498_FD_190455 | JGI IMG/M metagenome (GOLD analysis project Ga0306872, IMG submission 190455) | Saline lake microbial communities from Rauer Islands, Antarctica - Metagenome Hop E1 #498 (v2) (version 2) | ecosystem: Environmental > Aquatic > Non-marine Saline and Alkaline > Saline ...
GATTTGCCGTCGCTAGCCCAACTGCACACGCCGCCAACATTACGATGCTCAATGACACCACCGCCATGATTACCTTTGATTTGCGCCTAACAGCCACGCTCGCCGATCACCAACTACCAATCATGGCTAGTAGCGAGGTTGGGTATTTTGATCGGGTGGATATAGTCGGCTACAGCATTGAGGGTGCAACCGTGACCAGTGCCAACGCGCTATTACTCAGCACTCAGCCCGTCGATGGTGTGAGGTACAACCTAGAGCAAGACACCGATGCTAGTTTTGTGCTGTTTATCTTGGCTACCTTGGCCGAGCCACTCACTACCGACCTCACTGCCACTGTCACCAAAATCCCCTACTGGGTTGGCGAACGCCGCACCACAGTGCACCAAAACCAGCTCGATGATCTAAGTACAGCCACCACCGCTCGCGACTAACATTGTAATAGCATAATATTTATGGCATAGTTGATGCCTATGGAATTCCCTATCCGACTCAACAAATATCTGGCCCACACAGGTGTAGCATCACGCCGCGAGGCCGACGAGCTGATCGCCAAGGGCAAGGTGACTATCAACGGCACCAAAGCCCTAATGGGCCAGCCAGTACAAGAAACCGATCAAGTGCAGGTCATCGGCAAGACCAAAGCCAAGTCATATTACGCCTACTACAAAGGCCGCGGCGTGATCACCCACTCCCCTGCTGCGGGCGAGACCGATATCGCGACCAGGCTAGCGGGTGACTACGGCATCACGCACGTAGCACCCATTGGTCGCCTCGATAAAGACTCCGAAGGCCTGATGATACTCACCAACGACGGCCGCCTCACCGGCCCACTGCTCAACCCTGAAAGCGAAAAAGAAAAAGAATACATCGTGGTGGTCGACAAGCCGCTATCGGGCATGTTTAAGCGCGCAATGGAAACCGGCGTCGATATCGAAGGCTACCAAACCAAGCCAGCCAAGCTGATAGCCAACCCCAAAAACGACAAGCGCTTCAACCTGATCATCACCGAAGGCAAAAAGCACCAGATTAGGCGGATGTGCGCCGCGCTAGGCTACCAGATCCAGTCCCTCAAGCGAGCGAGGATCATGAATGTGGAACTAGGCAAGCTCAAGCCCAACCAATACCGCAAGCTAGCAGGTGAAGAGCTAGCCGAGCTGCTGAAGGCACTGAATATAAACTAAACAGTGTACCAGGTGACACCTAGCACACTATTAAAACGACAAGTTTGTATCCCTTTCTGCCAGAACTGCTTTCATTGAGTGCTCACTCTCCAACTCATCGATAAAGGCAGCAGTTTGACCGGTATGCAAAATCAAACTTTCATCACGCACTGTATCGTAGTAATCGTGATAACTTGAATAGGGGTAATCTTTAAATGAATTATAATCTCCGCGTTTAATTATTTCTTGAGGATTTAGGTGAATATACGAAAAAATCCATCGCAGGTATTCGTCACTATCTATCCAACTTGAGCGAAATGGACGACACATCAGTGAGCCAGTGCGCTCATACTTTTTGTTGATGTACATTGTGTATGACGTACCTAATCGTTGCATAAATTTACTAATGCCACCCTCTTCTATTTCTGTAATTAAAATATGGAAGTGATTAGGCATCAATGCATAAGCTGAAATACTAACCAAAGGATCGCCTCGATCTATCTCTAAAAGTGATTTATGCTTCACTCGATCCATGTCTATAGTTTTGTTACTATTTCTGATATAGAGAAGCCGTTGAAAACGCTTATAATCAGTAGCTGTGCGAAAAATGAGCTGTTTATCGATACCTCGATTGTACAAGTGATACACTTCACCATGAATAAATGACACTGAACGGTTCATACACTAATAATAACAGACCAACCTAGTGTGCTAGGTGGCACCTAGCACACTACTGACTGTCATCTAGCACTGCTTTAAAAGCTGGTTTTGATTTATTATACCAAATCTCGTACCCAACGCTGGTGGGGTGCAGGTCATCGATTGATGTATATTTTTCTGGCTGTTGCACAAACGGATCGTCGGCAGGCTCGTCAAAAAGTGAGACAAACGCCACTTGATCGTAACTATCATCTAACTGCTGCATTTGTTGATCAAACAGCCGCGATGAGGCTTCAAGATCTTCTGCTTCTTTGCCAGTAAATAGCGCAGTGGCGCCGATGTTGCCTGCGCTGACCACCACGATCTGTTTTGTATGAGGAATTACAGTTTCAATTAATTGCTGCAACTCTGTAGCAACCTGCCCAGCTGCGCGGCCAGCGATCAGGTCATTAGCGCCGATCTGTAATACGACCAGATCATACTGATCAGTGTCGGTGAGGTTTTGGGCAACTTCCATCGCACCAGCGATTTGGCGCCCATTAACCGAATCGTTCTTGATCGAAAAAGCTGGAAAGTCAGCGCCCAGGCGGCCAGCGAAACTTTCACTCGACCTGCTAGCGCCCGTCCCATACCCAGTACTATCACCAATCACCAAGATCGACCCAACGCCAGAGCCAGCCTGCTCGTAGGGCGCAACCCGAGCAATCAAATACCCAGTCAAAACGTAACGCCACCAGCCAGTGGCAAGCAGCAAAGCAATCAGGATGGCAATACCGCTGATGATCCAGATGGTTGTGTTCATGGGTGTAGTATAGCAAAAAGAAAAACCCATATGGGCTTTTCTTTTTGCTTTCTGTTATTCCTAATTCTACTACTTCGGGGCGTTCTTTCTGTCACTTTCCTTCAAATACTTCTTGCGCAGTCGCACTGACACTGGGCAGACTTCTAGGTACTCATCTTCGGACATGATTTCTAGGCCGGTTTCGATGGTGACTACCTTGGGGTTGATCAAGTTGATCGCTTCGTCGTTGCCTGATGAGCGCATGTTGGTCAGCTGTTTGCCTTTGGTTGGGTTTACCATCATTTCTTCACCCTTGCTGGTGTTGCCAATCACCATGCCTTCGTATACCTCGGTAGCTGGGCCGATATACATTTCTCCGCGGGTTTGCAGGTTGGCAAGTGAGAAGCCTAGCGCCTTGCCTGCTGCCATCGAGATCATTGATCCGGCCTTTCGCTTCTTGATCTCGCCAGCGTATGGCTTAAAGCCGATCACTTGTGAGGCGAGGATTCCTTCACCTTTGGTATCAACCACAAATTGGTTTTTGTAGCCGAGTAGTCCGCGAGTTGGACCTTCGAACAGTAGTCGTACCTGGTCTCCGTTGGTGATCATGTTTTGCATAATAAATCCACGGTTTGAGAGTCGTTCAATCACTGGTCCTTGGTACTCGCTTGGTACGTCGACGGTCACCTCTTCAAACGGCTCACTTTTGACCCCGTCGACATCCTTGATGATTACCTGCGGCTGTGAGACTGACAGTTCATACCCTTCGCGGCGCATGTTCTCGAGTAGTACGGCGATGTGCATTTCTCCGCGACCGTAGACTTCCATCACGTCACCGTTGAAATCAACCTGCAACCCAACGTTGATTTCTAGTTCCTTTTCTAGTCGCGCTGCAATCTGGCGTGAGGTCACATATTTCCCTTCGCGGCCAGCAAATGGGCTAGAGTTCACCAGGAACTGCATGCCGATAGTTGGCTCGTCTACGTGGATGGCCTCTAGTGGTGTGGCTGCTTCGTCGTTGGTCAAGGTTTCGCCAATGTTGATATCCTCTAGTCCAGCGATCAGCACAATGTCACCAGCGAAGGCTTCGTCCAGCTCTACTTGGGTCACGCCCTTATAACCTGACATCTTTACCACCTTACCTTTCTTGACCACGTCTGAGCCTTCCATTTTGATAAATAGTTGCTGACCCTTCTTGACCATTCCTTCGTAGATTCGAGCTACCGCTAGTCGCCCCAGGAAGTTGTCGTACCCTAGGTTGAATACTTGCGCGCGTAGCGCGTCACCCTCGTTGTACCCCTTGGCCGCTGGGACAGTTTCTAATACACAGTCCAGAACCGGCGCTAGATCCACCATATCGTCTTCTAGCTTGCGCTTGGCTTTGCCGTCTCGCCCGACTGCGTAGACCACTTGGAAATCTGACTGTTCGTCATTTGCGCCTAGCTCTAGGAAGAGTTCCAGTACTTGTTCCTCACATTTGTCTGGATCAGCCGCTGGCTTGTCGATCTTGTTGATGATGACAATTGGCTTAAGGCCAAGTTCCAGTGACTTCTTGAGAACAAACCGAGTCTGTGGCATCGGTCCTTCTTGAGCGTCAACTACCAAAAGCACACTGTCGATTGAGCGCAATACCCGCTCTACCTCTGATCCAAAGTCGGCGTGACCTGGCGTGTCCACGATGTTGATCTTGGTGTCTTTGTAGGTGACTGAGGTGTTTTTGGCGTAGATGGTAATACCGCGCTCTTGCTCGATCGCGTTGTTGTCCATTGAGGCGTCACCAATGCGGTCGCCGGTAAACTCCATCAGACCATCGGTCAAGGTTGTCTTGCCGTGGTCAACGTGGGCAATAATAGCGATATTTCGGATTTCTTGTGACATAAATAAAGTGGATTAACTAGTGAAAAATAAAAAGTACCCAAAGGGTACTTCCCTCCAGTCGGGCTGTCCCGAGCGGGATAACGGCCCTAGTATGCCTTGTTTGGGAGGTTTGGTCAATTATAACTCGCCCAAAAATGCCAGGTTGGCGAAATGGTATAGGATTGCGCCGCTGATTATTATCACTATGAGCTTAAGCATTTGGGCGTTTGATCAGGTGGCGGTATTGCCAGGTTTTGAAAATTGCGAATAGTAGCAGTGCAATTCCCAGTGGATAATATATGTACGCCGACTTAACCATCGAGAATATTCCGTAGCCAAAGTAGGCTTGGGTTTGCCTGATTGCGCTCAGCTCTGCAAAATATCCTGGGGCGGTGACTTCTTGCCCGATAGTAAGTAGGAACTGCCCGTGGTTGTCGGGGCTGCTGACCTCTAGTCTGTAGGTGCCCGCTTCTACCTGCTCTGAGATCACTGGCGAGGCGGCGAAGGTCATACCTAGCTTGTTGTCTTTGCGAGTAACCCAGTCGCTTGGACTGGCTACCATACGGGTGACCTCGGTTACACCACCACCCCGATCGTTGGTACGAATCAGAAGTAATGTGATCGGCTGCATATCAGCGTTTGCGGGCTGTAGTACTTGGGCCGCAAAAGTAAATGGTTCTTCCGATGACTGCTCGTACATAATCGGGAAATTGTCGAGCGTACCTAGGTAATTCTGCTGCACAGGTGGAGCTGCTTCGATCGGGACGATTTCGTACGGCTGACTAATATCAGTCTCAAAGACCGTATAGGCCTGAGCGATTACAGGTAGACAGATCATCGCAAGTAAAGGAGCGTAGAATTTCATAGAATATATCAATCATACCAGAAACCACACAACCAGCACGGTTGGGTGCTGGTTGGATTGGGTACAGAATGTGCTTCTTCTATTTACTTATTGAGCTAGCTGCGCTTTCACTCGCTTGGTCTTGTCGGGCAGATTGATGCCAGCCTCGGCAAAGATCGCTCGCACGGCCTCTTTGTCATTGGCAGCGTGAGCTACCTGCAAGGCTTCGCGCTGCTGGTCGGTCAACTGGTCTTTTATTTGCGCTCCGCAGTGACCGTGTCGGTTTGGCGCGCCTACTTTATGGATTGGTCGGTCGATTCCTAGCTCGGCTGCAGCGGCTTTTCCTCCGTTTTGGCGCAGCTCGTGGGCGGCTACAAATTGCCGAAAGTCCGCTTCGGTCTCGATCAGGTCTTCCAGCGGTGAATCAACAATCGCTACCTTAAACGCTTGATAGTCACCAGCGGTAATGGCTTGACGGACGACTTCTTTAGCTTCCTTAGCAGCTTGACGAATCAGCTGCATGGTCTCATCGGTAATACCTGCGGCTGCGAGAGTTTCGCGCGCGGCTGCGACATTACCAGTGGCTTTGAGCTCTTGAGCTTCTTGGACAGCGATTACTTGTTCGTCTGTGAGACCAGCCTTGATCAGCAGATCGGGGTTAGAAAAGGCATGGACTCCAGAGGCCGTCACCGCAAACGCTGCGACGGCGATAAATAATGAGGTTGATTTTGTTTTCATACTATTGAGGATAGTGTTGTGTTCAGAATAATTCTAGCTAGGTACTGACCGTTTGTCAGCACTATCTATTAATACAATAACCCGCGAGTTATCTTTCACTCCACAACACGGTTCAGTCAGCCAGGCAATGGCCGCCTACCTACGACGCTCGCTCTAGGTACACCCAAATATTATTCAAAGCCTGCCACAGTGCACTTTCTACCTCAATCGCGGTAGTACAAGAATCAACCGTGTAGGTATTACCCTCTAGCGTCACCCGAAAACGCGCATCGAGACCATCTACAAACGACTCGCAAAATTCAGCTTCAATCGGTTGACTTTGCCGCACCAGCGCGGTATCGGTCAAGTGGTCACTCAGCTGGCGCTGTAGTGCCAGTGGCAATACACCCTCGCGCACCTCAGCCACAGTCGATCCAGTCGGGGTGACGAAAAATCGGTACGAGCCGTCGGCCGCGATGTTAAAGCTCGGGCAGGTGCCACTACGCTGGCAGCCCCCGTAAGCCTCGCCGGTAACGGTCAATTCTTCGCCACTAGCACTGATCATGGTAGACACCTGCTGGCTAGCAGGTGCAAACCCCACCACGTACATATAAAACCCAAACACCAACCCCATGCCAAAGGTAATCAAAATAGTAAGCAGATCTTGCCTTTTCATGGATCTAGTATAGCAAGTATTTGCGGCCGGCGCGTAGTGCGTTATCATAATCAAACGGACGAGTGGCTGAGCGGTTTAAGGCGCACGCTTGGAAAGCGTGTGGGGAGCAATCCCTCGCAGGTTCGAATCCTGTCTCTTCCGCAGAGTACGAAGTGAACGAGAAAAGAGAAGAAGCTCTGGGAGAGCTTCTGGTACAGGATTCGAAAAGCTTTTGAGTCAGATTAAGACAACGCGAAATAATCTGTCCAAAAGGTAAACTGAACTCGTAGAGTTCGAATCCTGTCTCTTCCGCTTACTCTAAACCAAGATCACTAAACGCTTCTTCTACTGTATCTACTCTTTTTACAAGTGGATTAAAGTACCAGGGCGAGCGGTCGTTGTGCTCTCCAACTGCGTAGATTTCGATTGTTCCGCCGAGCTTTTTCTTGGCGAGTGCAGCGCCGTACTCCATGTGTAGCGTGGTGCCGCGCTCGTGCGTTAGATATACAAAGACATCCGAGTCAAGGATCGCCTCTAGCTCATTCTCAGCATAACTGCGAATCCGATCGACATGTTCGACATACGGTTTACTCTTTATGTGCGTGGTCCAATCATAGGCTATTTCGTGCCCAGCACTACGGACACGCTCATAGAGCTGATGGATTTGCTCAACCTCTTCAAATTTCCCCGCAATGTAGAATTTCATAATATTAGATATTCATCCCTCGCAACCGCGCAATCCGCTCCTCGGCTGGGGGGTGGGTTTGGAACATGCCGCCGATCTTTTGCATAAAACCTTGCTTCTCGCCTGCAAAGGGATCAGAAATAAACATGTGGGCGGTGGCGTGAGAGGCTTTCGTCATTGGAATTTTGGCACTGCTGATTTTTTCGAGAGCTGAAGCTAGACCTTCTGGGTAGCGGGTCAAGAGCGCGCCGGTGGCATCGGCGAGGTATTCGCGGCGGCGTGATACTGCCATCTGCATCAGCTGGGCTGCCAGTGGCGCCAAAATAATCCCTGCGATCCCAACAATCAAAAACGCTGGATGCCGATCGCGATTACCACCAAAAAACATCGCCCGCATCAGGAAGTCAGCCAAGATCGCCACAAATCCCGCCAGTACCACCGCTACCGTCATCACCAACATGTCGCGGTTACCCACGTGGGCCAGCTCGTGAGCCATCACACCTTCGATTTCGACTTTGTTGAGCCGCTCTAGCAAACCGGTAGTGGCGGCTACCACGGCGTGCTCAGGATTGCGGCCAGTGGCAAACGCGTTAGGCGACGGGTCGTTGACCACGTAGACCTTGGGCATGGGCAGCCCAGCTGTGATCGCGAGGTTCTCGACAATGTTGATCAGCTCGCGATGTTGACTTGGGTCGGCTGGCACGGCATTGGTCATACGCAACACCAGCTTATCGCTGCTCCAGTATGAAAATACGTTCATACCAAGCGCAAACGCCACCGCAATGTACAAGATCAACGGATTACCGATATACCACGCGGCACCGTAGCCAATGGCGATCACCATGATCAAGAAGAACCCCATCAAAACGTAGGTTTTGAAGATATTGCTGGATTGATGCGTGTATAGGTTGGCAGATGACATATTAATTATTTATCCCTTGTGGAGTTTCGTTGCTTTTGTACTGGGTGCCGTCTGGTCTGGTGGCATCTGACCAATGCAGGAAGTGGCGCTTCTTGTACAATCCTTTACGGTTCACGTTCTCAGACATAGCCACTTGAATATCTGCTTCTGATACTTCCAGTAGCGATGTTAGGGCGTCTAGCACCACCATCAAGTCAGCGTATTCATCCAGGAATTCAGCGCGGGTACGGACTTGCGCGAGGGCACTCGCCTCTTCGGTTACCTTCTTGAGTAATTCTTGCTGGAATTCAGCATCGTCAGCAATCTCCCGGACTTCGCAAGCTTCACCCTTAGACTCGATTTTGGCCTTGATGCCGTCTCGGACCAATTTATTGTAGAAGACTTTATTCATTACTAGGGGTTAGAACGCAACCTTTACCACTTCGCGCTCAACGCTGTTTTCTGGTAGTTCAAAGTAATCCATCTCGGTAAAGCCAAACATCTTGCCGACGATGTTGCTTGGGAAAGATTGTAGAGCAATCAGTAGGTCGCGCACGTTAGTGTTGTAAAACCGCCTAGCAGCTTGGATCTTGTTTTCGGTGTCTGACAGCTCGGTTTGTAGTTCGCTGAAGTTCTGGCTCGCCTTGAGGTCTGGGTACGCTTCTGCGATCGCAAGTAGGTTACCAATCGCACCACCTAGCGCCGCTTCGGCTCCAGCCATCGCTTTGATTTGCTCTGGTGTAATACCACTTGGGTCTACGTGCATTGAGGTAGCGTTTGCCCGCGCTGCCGTTACGGCGTTGAAGGTTTCTTGTTCGTGCGCTGCGTACCCTTTAACTGTTTCGATCAAGTTCGGGATCAGATCATAACGACGCTTCAACTGCACATCAACATCAGCCCACGCTTCGCGCCCTCGCTGAGTAAGCCGTACAAAGTTGTTGTACAAATACACTGCATAAAACGCCGCCACAACCGCAACTCCAATCAACACTACAGCTCCAATTCCTAATCCAAACATAATGAAATATTACTTTTTAAGTTATTTGATTATACCATAATAATTTGACAATGACACAACAGACGGTATTGTGACTGTAAATTAAAGATCTTTGGAGACACCCATGAATAAACATGATGAAATGGACAGCAAATGCTACCTAGGGCTATTTATTTGTCCAAGCCGAGCAGAGTTCTACTTCTGCGGAAATGAAATCAGGCTCACGCGGGGTGAAGCCAAACTGATGAATATGTTTCTTTCAAATCCCCAGCAGATATTTTCACGTGAACTTTGCCTATACGCATTAGCTAGTGACGGTGAAAAAGACACCAGAGTCGTCGATGTTTATATCAAAAATATTCGTAAAAAAATCACAACAGAAAAAGCGCTTGCTCTGACAATAATTAAATCTGAACGGGGTCTTGGTTATAGATTGTGGCGACATGCAGATCTGTAAAACGAAAGCGGCCCAAATGAGGGCCGCTTTTTTTATGATTAGATTTACGAGCTACATCATCCCTCCCATGCCTCCACCCATGCCGCCCATACCACTCATATCTGGCATGCCGCCGCCTGCGCCGGCTTCCTCAGGCTTGTCGGCTACTGCAGCTTCGGTAGTGAGCAAGATCGCGGCCGCTGACACTGCGTGCTGCACGCCCGATCGTTCTACCTTGACTGGGTCGATGATCCCCGCTTTGATCATGTCGTCTACCATTTCGCCTTTGGCTGCGTCGTAGCCAGCATTGCCGCCAGCTTCTTTGACCTTTTGTACTACCACTGCCCCATCAAGTTTACCAGTGTTGTCTGCGATCTGCTTGAGCGGTGCCTCTAGTGCCTTGAGCACAATACTGTACCCGATCAGCTCTTCGCGGGTCAGACCTTTCTTTTTCTCCATGTCTTTCTCGACCATCGCAGCTGCGCGAGTGAGCGACGTCCCTCCACCGGGCACAATTCCCTCTTCGATCGCAGCGCGGGTAGCGTTGACAGCGTCTTCGATCTTGAGCTTCAGGTACTTCATCTCGGTTTCGGTCGCAGCCCCTACCCGAATCACTGCTACTCCACCCGCTAGCTTGGCGATACGCTCACCGAGCTTTTCTTTATCAAACTTACTAGAAGCCTGATCCAGCTGCGTCTTGAGTGTCTTGACGCGCTCTTGAATGTCAGATTTCTTGCCTGCTCCACCGACAATGGTGGTGTTGTCTTTGGTAGATACCACTCGATCAGCCTTCCCTAATTGTGCCAACTCGACTGTTTCAAGTTTAAGCCCTAACTCATCTGAGATCACCTGCGCACCGATTGTAATCGCGATATCAGCCAAGATTTCTTTCTTGCGATCACCATAGCCTGGCGCTTTGACCGCTAATACACTAAATCCTCCTTTTAGTTTGTTGACCACCAAGGTCGCCAAGGCCTCACCTTCGACGTCATCGGCAATAATCACCAATTCTTTTTTGCCTGTCGCAGCGACCTTCTCTAGTAGCGGCAAGATTTCTTGCACTGAAGCGATCTTTTTGTCGGTGATCAATATATGTGCGTCTTTGTACTCTGATTCCATCCGCTCACCGTTGGTGACCATATATGGAGAGATGTACCCCTTGTCGAACTGCATGCCTTCGGTAAATTCGGTTTCGATCCCAAAGGACTGTGATTCTTCCACCGTCACCACACCGTCTTTGCCAACCTTGTCGATTGTCTCGGCGATCTTCTCACCCAGCTCTGCACTCTCAGCAGAAATAGTCGCTACCTGCTTGATCTCCTCGACATTAGTAATCGGGGTGGCCATTTTCTTGAGTGCTGCTACCACGTCAACCGAGGCGTGCTCCATACCTGATCGCACCGCCATGGCGTTGATCCCCATTGTTGTCTGGCGTAGTCCTTCGTGCACCAACGCTTGGGTTAGTACAGTTGCGGTTGTGGTTCCGTCACCTGCTAGATCATTGGTCTTGCTGGCGACCTCTTTGATGATCTCTGCGCCCATGTTTTCAAACTTGCATGACAGCGTGATGTCTTTGGCGATACTCACACCATCATTGGTGATCATCGGTCCGCCGTACCCTTTATCCAAGATCACGTTGCGACCGCGGGGCCCAAGCGTGACTTTCACAGCGTCAGCGACCGTATCGACTCCTTTCTTCAGCTTCTTTTTCAGTTCTTCTCCAAATAGTACTTCCTTAGCCATATTATTTTGCTGAACTTAAGATTCCTAAAATGCTGGTCTCGGCCACGATGTAGTATTCGTTACCGTCGAACTTGAGTTCATCAAAGCCGTATTTCGAAAATACCACTCGATCACCTTCTTTCACATCCATCGCGATGCGAGCATCGCCGTCTTCATTCCATTTCCCTGGCCCAGCTGCGATCACGATTCCTTGTTCGGGTTTTTCTTTCTTGGCGGTATCAGGAATGATGATCCCTGAGGCTGAGACGGTACCTAATTCTGCATCTGTAAGTGGGCGCACGATGACTCGGTCACCCAAAGGTGTAATCGGACTTTTGTCTGACATAGGTATAATTTTACTTTAGAAATAACAATAAATAACTTCAAATTCCAGTCGCGACTGCAAAAATAAGTCGATCACCTCCGTCGCAACCCCATTATATCCCAGCCACAACCGTTTGCAATTTTTAGGTGAATTGGTGAGGAATAGGGCGGCGGCTTGGGGTGAGAAATATGTGGGCGAGCTTTTCGGCAGCACACTCGACTCGCATCCGCTCCCTGAGCGTACATGCCAAACACTCGCTGTGGTGGCGCGCTATTTAGCAATAGTGACAGATTAATCAGCAGTTAAGAATAACAAAGCCACCACAACGTGTGTTTGGGGGATGCCCTTAGGGAGCGGATAGCGAGTCTCGGGCGCCGCCGAAAAGCACGTCACAGTATTTCTCTCCTACACCCGCCGCCCTATTCCTCACCCAACTCTGCCAACTTTCTATTGCCATCCCCAAACCTTTCTGATACACTTTGCCACGCATGAATCTATTAGATACGGTACTTTCAGTACTGCCCTACATTCAGATTATTCTCTCTATTTTGCTCACCGCAGCGATCTTGCTACAACAGCGAGGTTCTAGCCTTGGTGGTGCATTTGGTGGAGACAACTTTAGCTCAGCGTTTAACAAACGACGTGGTGCAGAAGAATTCCTCTTTCGATTTTCAATCATCGTAGCTATTCTCTTTGTATTTTCAACGTTTTTGAACGTCTTGGTATAAGTCTCGACGAGTTTTAGGACGTACAGCAGCTGGCACTTGCCACTGCCGCTTCCCGACTATGAACCGCTTTTTCTCTATTTCTACTATTATTGCTACGATCGAATCGGCCAAAACCAGCGATCGATGGCTATTGCGCTCGCTGCTGTTGGTCGCTTTTGCGGCGCTACTGTGGTTTGTGCTATCACTTAATCAAGCGTTTTCGGTGACTGGTATTTCGGCTGGCGGCAGCTTTACCGAGGGGATTGTGGGTACGCCTCGATTTGTAAACCCAGCCCTCGCGCTCACCCGCGCCGATGAAGATATGGTAGCGCTGATCTATAGCGGACTGATGCAAATTGCGCCTGACGGCACGCTGGTGCCCAATCTTGCGGAGAGTGTGACGGTATCAGACGACGGATCGACCTATACTATTGTATTACGCGAAGATATCTCATTTCACGATGGCGAGGCGGTGACCGCAAGCGACGTGCTATTTACCATTAGTCTGGTACAAAATGACGAGCTCAAAAGCCCACTGCGCGCGAACTGGTCGGGTGTAGTGGCAGAAGCGATCGATGAGCGGACAGTTTTGATCACCATCACTGAGCCCTACGCGCCGTTTATCGAGAACTTTACCCTTGGGATTTTGCCCGAGCACATTTGGAGCGAGATTCCCATTGCGCAGGTACCATTTAGTGAATTCAACACCACCCCGATTGGAAGTGGACCCTTCCAAGTCAAAAACGCGACTTTTTCGCGCAGCGGTACAGTCGAGCAGTACTATCTAGCGGCGGCCAGCAATCACAATCGCGCGCTGATTTCTGACATGAATGTTTTATTCCTAGCCAACGAGGCTGAGTTGCTACTTGCGATGAACGAAGGTCGAGTCGACACCACGGCATACCTCGATGCCAGCCGCGCCCAGACCCTTGACCCTGCCCTGTGGAATACCAGCGCCACCGCCCTACCGCGCACCTTTGGATTGTTTTTTAACCAAAACCGCTCGCCCGTACTGCGCGACGCCGCTGTGCGCGAGGCGCTTGATGTGGTGATCGATCGAGAAGCTTTGATCGAAATTGCGCTTAGTGGCGCCGGAATCCCCAGCGACAGTACTATCGCAGTGACGCAATCTGCGCTAGAATCAAGCGATGTTGGAGATGCAGTCGATACCGCTACTCGGGTTGAACAGGCCCGCTCAATTCTAGAAGACGCCGACTGGACCCAAACAGAACAAGGATTTTGGGAGAAAGAGATTGATGATTCGACTATCCCGCTAGAAATTACCATCCGGACTACCGACACCAATGACCTCAGTGCTGTAGTGCAAACTATCACTACCACGTGGCGTGAGCTTGGCATTGCCGTACAAACCGAGCAATACACCCTGACAGATCTGGTGCAGTCTGTGATTAGACCGCGTGAATTCTCAGTGCTTTTGTTTGGGATTGATAGTAACCGTACAGGTGACATGTACCAATTTTGGCACTCGTCACAGCAGAACGACCCAGGGCTAAACATCGCTCAGTATGCCAATATTTCGGTCGATGAGCTGCTGGAGACTGCGCGCATCAGTCAAGTGATCGCTGAACGAGACGAAGCCCAACTGGCTGCCAGCCAGATCATCGCAGCTGAACGACCAGCTATTTCACTCTTTCAGCCGACCAGCTTGTATGTATCGCGTAATGACATCCAGATTCAACCCGTACTAAACATTGGCCGTGCTGCAGACCGCTTCAGCACAATTACGACTTGGCACACCGATACCAGTTCACTCTGGCCTTTTTTCAGAAACGAAGCCACTACTGAATAGACATTTTTATATTGCTTACAACGCAAAGATTTAATTAAGAACTTACACATGAACGAAACAAACAACACACCACAATCAAATAACAGTGCGGCACCTGCCCGCAAGCGAACCAGAAGGCCTTTTGGCAACAAAGACAAAGCCAACCCTAACGCCGACACTCGCACGCCAGCCACACCAAGTGCTCCGCGCGCACGCGCAGCCAACCCAAACCCACGCGGTAGCTCACAGCGCCCAGGCGGAGGCCGACCACAGCGAAGTGGTGGCGCCAGTGCCCGCCCACGTGGCCGTGGCCCACAAGGCAACCGATCAGAAGGAGCAGGTGGAGCACGCCCAGCCCGCGCCCGCGGCGGACGCCGACCCCAGCAACGTCGCTCAGACAAAGCCCCTGCCCTCACCCACCGATTAGGTGCAGATGAAGCGCAAAACCACACACAGATTCCAGACATCACCGATGAAGATACAGTACGAATCATCACCGTATCAGGCGTCGAAGAAATCGGCCGCAACATGAACATCATCGAAACCAAAGATGACATCATCGTGGTGGACGCTGGATTCCAGTTTGTCTCAGCTGAATCAAACGCCCCTGGTATCAACTATATTTTACCCAATACCCAGTACCTCGAAGAGCGAAAGGACAAAATCCGAGCAATGGTCATTACTCACGGTCACCTCGACCACATCGGAGGCTTGCCGTTTATTATGGAGAGAATCGGTAACCCCCCAATTTATACCCAAAACTTGTCTTCACTGATGATCCTCAAGCGACAAGAAGAATTTCCGCACATGGAACCGTTCAAGATGAACGTGGTAAAGGAAGGTGAGCATTTTACCGTTGGTAAAACCAGAATCAAAACCTTCGCCGTCACTCACTCAATTCCAGACGCCATGGGAGTTAGTGTTGAAACCAAGCATGGCGACGTGACCGTAACTGGCGACGTCAAACTCACCCACCTAGAAGGTAAAGTTGACGAGCAAGAAGCTGCCGACTGGATCAACGTTGGAAAAAACAACAACCTGGCCCTATTGTGTGACTCAACCAACGCGTGGCAACCAGGCTTTTCTTCACCAGAAAGTATCGTACTTGATACGTTTGACGAACTCGTCAAAAACGCCACTGGTCGACTTATCATCGGGACCTTTGCGTCTAACTTTGAACGATTATTTGCACTAATCGCATCATGTGAAAAGTACGGAAAAAAGGTGGTGCTCGAAGGCCGCAGTATGAAAAGCAATATCGAGATTGCTATTCAAGCAAAACTTCTCGAGGTCAAACCAGGCACGTTTATCCAAGGTAACGACATCAAAGACTATCCCGTTGACAAAATTGTTATTCTTTCAACTGGAGCCCAGGGCGAAGAATTCGCCGCCCTGATGCGTATGTCCACCAACCAACACAAGTTCATTACCCTTAATGAGCGCGACACCATTCTACTATCTTCATCTGTGATTCCTGGTAATGAAATCTCTGTTCAAATCCTGAAAGACAACCTGTACCGCCGCAACGTGAAGGTAGTCACCGTGCAATCAGCGGCGATCCACTCGACCGGGCACGGATATGCTGGCGAGCTGACCTGGATCCGTCAGACCGTGAATCCCAAATTCCTTATCCCCGTTCACGGTCACCACTTTATGTTGAAAAGCCACTACTTTACAGCGGTAGAAAACGGCTTTCCGAAAGAAAACATCGTCGTACCTGACACTGGCACAATTATCGAAATCAGAAACGGAACTGACATTAGCGTCCTACCAATGACAATCCCCAACGATCAATTGATGGTCGACGGATTCACCGTGGGTACGCGCCAAGAGGTCGTCTTGCGTGATCGCAAGTCACTATCTGAAGACGGCATGTTTGTAGTCATCGCCACCGTCAACAGCAAGACCGGCAAGCTGCGCAAGTCACCAGACATTATCTCTCGCGGGTTTGTCTACCTGCGTGAGAACCAGCAATTGCTGAGCGAGGCTCGCGTACTAGTCAAACGAGCGATCGAAAAAAGCACCGAAGGCCAACACCCAATCGACCTTGAGATCGCCAAAGAAGAAGTCATGAACGAACTATCACGCTTCCTCATGCAGCGAACCAGCAAGAACCCCATGGTGATCCCCGTACTGATCGGTATATAGGAATGAGCAAACGAGCGTAGCGACTATTGCGAATTTCGTTCCGAATTTCTTCCTTTCCTAGCAGAAATTCCTGGAACAACAAACTCCAAAAGAATAAAACAGCGCCACTACGGCGCTGTTTTGTTTATAGGTCAATAATTCTCCATGACACCGAAGTATACTATTGTAATATGCCCAGAGCTTCCCACAGTCCAGTCATGTTGCAGAGCCCGCGACGTAAGTTGATTCCTATTTACGCAGCGATTTTACTTTTGGTATTTCACTCGTTTTTAGTCGCGTTTATTAACTCGTCGTTTCTAGAACAATACATCGACGCCGCGAGTGTCGGAGCGATTTATATAATCGGTTCGGCTTTGAGTGTACTGATTTTTCTCTTTGTGTCGCGAGTATTGCACCGCGCTGGTAATTTTAAGCTGACCGTTGGACTGCTGATTGCTAACTTTATCGCTGTTATCGGAATGTCGCAGGCCAGCACCCTCGAGATAGCGATTCCTTTATTTATTGTCCACCTGATCACCGTGCCACTGATTATTTTTAACCTTGATATATTCATGGAAGAACGGATTGGCAATGATGAAAGCGGCACTGGCACCAGCCGAGGACTGCTCTTGACCATGGCCAGTTTGGTTGGGGCGTTGTCGCCATTTATTAGTGGCATGCTGATTGGACCGACGGGCGCTGATTTTACAAATGCGTATCTGGTTAGTGGGCTGACGTTGATCCCAGTTCTCGCAATCCTGCTAGTGTACTTTAGGAGTTTCTCTGATCCAATCTACAGCGAAATTGATTTGTTCTCGGCTATCGGTACCTTTTGGGCAAACCTAAATATTCGCAATGTGTTTATTGCGCATTTCTTGCTACAGATGTTCTTTATGATGATGGTGGTGTACACGCCACTGTACCTCACAGGTACTATCGGGCTGACCTGGGCAGAATTTGGAATTGTCATGTTCTTTGCTCAGATGGCCTATGTGCTACTGGAATACCCCATTGGTATCATCGCCGACAGACATATCGGGGAAAAAGAAATGATGGCGGCAGGCTTCTTGATCATTATCATCGCGACGTCGTGGATGTCATTTGTGACGGTGGCGAGTGTGGCTGTTTGGGCAACTATTATGTTTACCACCCGCGTGGGCGCGGCTTTGGTCGAGGTCACTACCGAATCGTATTTCTTCAAACAAACCAAGTCATCTGACGCACAGATCATCAGCTTCTTCCGCATCACCAGGCCACTGGCGTATGTGCTGGGTGCTATTGTCGCCAGCTTGGCGTTACTCTATGTACCGTTTAATTTTATTTTCATCGTCTTTGCAGTGCTCATGATCCCAGCTATGTTTTGCGCGTCTTTGATTGTGGATACACGGTAGTTAGGGCAGCTGATACTTCCCTTTGCTTACAACAACTAACTGCTCTTTCAGTAAACTATCCAATTGCGTTGCGATTTTGGTTTCGTCGTACTCGGCTAGCTCTACCCACAACTGCGTCTTAGTGAGCGATTTGGTGGTGAGTACGCGCACAATTGCCGCGCGCACTTCCCGATTACTCCCTTTGAATTTAGATTGTTTAGTGTAGCCACGGACGATTCTAGTATTGTTACCGTGGAGGGATTTGAGGTGTGTGCCGTAATCCATCAGGGCGGCGTACCAAGCTCGAGCGTTGTCAGCTGGCAAGGTAATGCTGACTTTCTCCAGGATCTGGACATCCGTGACTTCGGCTTTATTTTTATAAAAATGATGGATGTAGACTTGGCGGACATTGGTCTCAATCAGCTCGATGGGTTGATTATATGCAAAAGCACAGATAGCTGCTGCAGTATACGGTCCAATGCCTGGCAATTTCAAGAGCTCACGGTAGTCAGTTGGAAATATACCGTTGTGATCAGTCACGATTGTCTGTGCGCACTCGAGCAAGAATTTTGCTCGTCGGTTATACCC
>Ga0306872_100371_pt1 | contig 18310 bp, 22 predicted proteins | sample AntRauMeHopE1498_FD_190455 | JGI IMG/M metagenome (GOLD analysis project Ga0306872, IMG submission 190455) | Saline lake microbial communities from Rauer Islands, Antarctica - Metagenome Hop E1 #498 (v2) (version 2) | ecosystem: Environmental > Aquatic > Non-marine Saline and Alkaline > Saline ...
AAACATCACCCGTGATCCGTTCACGGCAAAGTCAGGAATAGTTTCGCGACTATTTGCCACGTTGGTCGATAGTTTAGTCCGCAGTAGCTGCGCGTCGGTCATCTGCGATGCCGTCGTACGCTGCCAGATCAGCTCGTAGAGCGCTTTTTGGTCGCCAGTGGCGCCGGCGTGTAGGCTGGTAAATTTGGTTGGGCGTACAGCCTCGTGGGCCTCTTGGGCGTTCTTACTTTTGCTTTTATATGAGCGAACGGTCAGATAGTTGTCGCCATAGGTTTTCTTCACGTAGCCGATGATTTGCTTTTGGGCTTGGTCTGACAAACTGGTACTGTCGGTTCGCATGTAGGTAATGTGGCCGGCTTCGTATAGTTTCTGCGCCGCGCCCATGGTGCGAGAAGGAGAGAATCCGAGCCGGGTGGAGGCAGTCTGTTGCAAAGTCGACGTCGTAAACGGCGGCTTGGGTGAACGCTTGGCTTCGCTTTCTTTTAGTTTGGTGATGACCCAGTCGTGACCTTCGCCGACCTTTTTAATCCGGTCGGCTTCCTTTTGTTCGCCCGGTTCCTCGACGCAGGTAAACGGCATGTTTAGCTTGCTGGCGTTTAGGTTGGCAGTTAATACAAAATAATCCTCCGGCACAAACTTGCGGATCTCCCGCTCGCGCTCCATGACGATGCGTAGTGCCGGCGACTGCACGCGCCCAGCAGACAAGCCGTAGCGCACCTTTTGCCAGATCAATCCCGACAAATCATAGCCGACGAGACGGTCCAGCACGCGCCGCGCTTCTTGTGCTTCTTTCAGGTTCATGTCGATTTGGCGGGGTTTCTTGATGGCAGCCAACACCGCTTCTTCGGTGATTTCGTTAAAGGCTACACGCTTGAGGACGACGTTTGGTTTGGTTTCCTTGAGCAGCTCCGCCACGTGCCAAGCTATCGCTTCACCCTCGCGGTCGGGGTCGGCCGCGAGTATGACCTCGTCAGATTTGGCCGAGGCCGCCTGCAGGCTCTCGATCACTTTGCCTTTACCCGGACTGACGATATAGCGGGGGACAAACCCAGCCTCGACGTCGACAGCGTCTTTGTTGGTCTTAGGCAAATCACGAACATGCCCAATCGAGGACATCACGCGATAACCTTTTCCCAGGTATTTTTCAATAGTCTTGGCTTTGGCTGGCGACTCAACGATAACGAGGGTTTGTTTTGACATATGTAAGTAGAACAAATACTAGCATAGAAAGAGTTTGTCAAATTTTGCTTGACTAAGCTTTATTTTACCAGTACTGTTAAAAATAGACTTTAACCAACGGAGATAACTAAATATGTCTGATCCTGAAACTAGTTCTGCCGACAATCTGTGCATAGACCATGCTTCAACACGTTCGCTGTGGATTGAAGCTTGCGGAGCAGCTGGAATATCTGCCTTTCTCTTCCTGCTTATCTTCATTCTTCTGGATGATATGTCTAATCAATCAGGAGTAGAAGGGATCATCCTGTTTTTGGCAGCAACCATAAGTACGGTTTCTGCCCTGTACATTATGGTTGTAGCTCTAATTGCTATCGTCAGATTGGCAGTTCGCGCAGAAAAATGTAACGGCTAACGTCCAGCGCGGTACATCCCCGCGCTCTGCACCACCAAGCCACCCAGCTCCATCATCATGATGGTTTGGGTGGCTTTTTCGATTGGCGCTTCGGCATTTTGTGTAGTATAATTTTTGTATGAAAAAGACGGCTATCACCATTAATCTTGATATCGAAAAGCTCCCCGAGGGGTGGTATTTGGCGACGTCGCCTGATGTGAAGGGGTTGGTGGTGCAAGAGAAAACCTTTGAAAAAGTAGTTGCGACAGCCAAAGAACTCTCTCAGATTTTGCTTGAAATAGAGAAAAAAGAAAAGCGACTACATATTCCCAGTCGGGAACGAGTATTTTATCCAGTAGAATTGTCTGTCTAGTTGATACTATGGGCCGACTAGCTGGTTTCAAATACAAAATAGTTATCAAGCGACTCCGTGCATTTGGATTTGTTGAATACAGGCATGGCAAGGGTAGTCACCAGATTTGGTACAACCAAGGCACCAAGCAAAAAGCCGTTGTCCCCAAACATGCAGGTGATATTCCCGAAGGCACCATGCGTTCTATTTTAAAACAAGCTGATATCGAGGTGGACGATTTTTTGAATACTAAATAAAGGTCCTATCGCCCAGCGCGGTACATCCCGCCACTTTGCACTACCAGGCCACCCAGCTCCATCATCATGAGTAGCGGGGTGGCTTTTTCGATTGGCATTTGCAGTGCTCGCATCAGCTCGTCGCGGTTCATGGGTTCGTGGAGTGCTGCTAGCACAGCCCGCTCGTCGCCCGAGAGGTCTGGTAGGGCGTCGGTTAGGGTTGGCTGGTGGGCATTGTTTGTGTCGATATTTAATACTTGCAAAATGTCTTGGGCGCAGGTCACTGGGGTGGCGCCCAGCTTCAGAAACTGGTGAATGCCGTCGTGCTGGCGGCTGAAAATGCTGCCTGGTACCACCAGCAGCTCGCGGTTGTAATCGGTCGCCATCCGCGCGGTGATCAGGGTGCCGCTTTTCTCAGCTGCTTCGATGAGTAGCGTAGCGTGGCTGATGCCAGCTTGCAGGCGGTTGCGCTCAGGGAAGGCGCCGCGGTGGGCTGGTTTACCATGCGGATCGTGTTCGCACATCAGGCCACCGCCGGACTCCAGGATGCGGCGGGCCAGTGGTTTGTGGGTGGCGGGATAGATGACCTTGTCATCGATCCCTCCACCCAAGATCGCTAGGGTATACAGATTGTTCTCCAGTGCCGCCTCGTGCGCGAGTGAGTCGATCCCCAGTGCCAATCCCGACACAACACCCACGCGGTACCCGCGCAAGCCCCCGATCAGGTGATCCACGCACTGCTTGCCATAGGTCGTATACTTGCGACTACCGACGACCGTCAGCAGTTTCAGCTCGCTGCCAGGCATCACCCCGCGGTAGTGCAGCCCCTTGGGCGGCTGCGGGATCTCATTGAGGCGCAAAGGGAATTCACTTGGCACTAGGTTATGAATAGGAAAACTCATTACCACTATTTTAACATGGCAGGATTCGTGTATACTTTGCACATTATGTTGGATATTAAATTCATTCGAGAAAATCTCGATATTGTGAAGCAGGCAGCTACCAAGAAAAAGATCACTATCGACCTTGATCGACTCATTGTGGTTGATGATTCTAGACGGGCGATCATGCAGTCGATGGAAGAGAAAAAGGCTGAGCAAAACAAGCTGGGCGAGCAGGTGCCAACCGCGGGTGAATTTGAGCGCTTAGGCTTGATCGAGCAATTGTCGGTGATCAAGGCTGATATCCAAAAAGACGAAGAGCAGATCAAAGAGGTGATGCGCGAGTGGCAGGCACTGATGCTGCAAGTCCCACAAGTACCCGACATGACAGTACCAGACGGCACCAGCGACGCGGACAATCAAGAGGTGAGTGTATGGGGCGATAAACCAACCTTTGATTTTCCAGCTAAAGACCACGTCGAACTGATGCTTAAGCATAATATGGTCGACTTCGAACGCGGTACCAAGGTACACGGCTTTCGCGGGTACTATCTGCTAGGCGACGGGGCAAAACTATCGTGGGCGATCTGGAATTATGCCAACCAATTCTTTGGCGACAAGGGATTCATCCCGATGATCCCACCCACGATCGTGCGCAAGGCCAACTTGTACGGCACGGGTCATCTGCCTAATGAAGCTGACGATGTGTACAACACGCAAGACGAAGACTATCTCATCGGTACCAGTGAAGTTTCAATCATGGGATATTACAGTGACGAGGTGCTCGACGAAAGTATCTTTCCAGTCAAGTTCCTCGGCTTCTCACCGTGTTATCGGCGAGAAGCTGGCAGTCACGGCAAGGACACCAAGGGTCTGATCCGCGTGCATGAATTTTACAAACTAGAGCAAGTGGTTTTGTGCGAAGCGTCGCACGCCCGCAGTGTCGAGCTACACGAGGAAATCAACCGCAATACAGAAGAATTCATTGAGTCGCTCGGGATTCCATATCACACAGTCCTTAACTGCGGTGGCGACCTGGGGCAGGGACAAGTCAAGAAATACGATGTAGAGCTGTGGGTACCGGGCGAGCAGACGTACCGCGAGATCAGCTCCGCCTCGTACTTCCACGACTTCCAAACCCGCCGGTTTAATATCCGCTATAAAGACGCTGACGGTAAAATGCGCTACGCCCACTCACTAAATGCAACCGCTATCCCGACGCCGCGTATCCTCGTATCGCTGGTTGAGAATTTCCAGCAGGCAGACGGAACGATCAAGATCCCTGAGGTGCTGCGACCGTTCTTTGGGAAGGATCAGATTGGGTAAGGGTCTGCGGCGGAATACTTTTTAGACCTCACGGAGCCGATTGCAGGGTCAATGACCCGTAAGGGCTCTTGACGCAAAATCGATTAGCGAGTGGAGAGCTTGACTCGTGTCTTAAAAGTTTTTCACCGCGGACACGTCTGCTATAATCGCCAGACAACATGACACACGAAACCAAACAGCTGATCAAAAACCTTGCCATTGGGTTTGGGGTCTTTGCCTTGATTGGGCTGATTTTGTACGGTGTATGGCACGGCACGCGGGCGACTATGGTCACCATCAGCGAAGTGCGGGTGGTCGGTGGCGAGACGATCTCGCATACCAATATCGCTACCACGGTGCAAGCGCAGCTGCAGGGCGAGTACATTGGGTTTATCCCGCGCGAGTTTACCTGGCTGTATCCTGAGGCCGAGATCAGAGATATCCTCACCCAAACTCCGCGGGTCAAAGATCCGATCATCGAGCGCGACGGCACCACGCTATTGATTACCCTGGCCGAATTCGAGCCAGTGGCGCTGTGGTGCGATGTTGCCAGTCGTGATCAGTGCGTATTTTTGGATAACAACGGCTACGGGTTTGCGGCCGCGCCTGCGTTGTTTGGTGGGGCGTATACGCGCTACATGCAGGTGGGGCAGACAGCCAGCACAAGCGTGGTGTTTACCGACGCGGGCGACTTTGCCTTGCTGCAGCAGCTGGTAGGTGACTTAGAGCAGATCGGCTGGCCAGTGGCCACCATCGAGCTAGATCAAGCGCGCGACGCATTTGTAGAGCTATCAGGTGGCGGCGAGCTCAAGGTCTCACTCACTCTTACGCCCGAGCAAACCATCGACAATCTGCAAACCATCCGCAGTGCAGCGCAGTACGCTGATTTGGTGCCCGACAATTTTGCTTATATTGACCTACGCTTTGGCAACAAAGTATTCGTCAGCAGGGAAGGCGACCCAGCCGATATCGAGGTTCCAGAGATTGAGCTGGTGGAAGGTGAGGGTGCTGTAGCTACTACAACTGAAACTGATGTTCTAACAGAAGAAAATGAAGTCGCGCAGCCAGAGGTGGTCGACGAAACAGCAGAAATAGAAACCGCCGCATCGGATGACGCGGCGGGTGAGTGAGCTATTGGTGATCAAATGAATTGATCTCATCGTCTGGGTCAGACCTCGTCTGCAAAAAGCGCAGGTAAGCGACAAACCCGACCAAGCATATTCCGGCCAGAACAAGTAAAGCCCATAGCCACAGTGGCAGAATTCCGTCTCTGAGCAGTTCGGTAATCTGCCAGAAGCAAAAGCCCCCGACTAGCAAGAACAGTATCGCAATAACGTAACGCATTTTAAACTCCTCATGGTTGCGTTTAGAACTTACTCAGGTACAATGCCACAACTATGAACTTCTGGCAAGAACTTCGAAGGCCCATGATGGTCGTAGCGCCGATGGCTGATGTCACCGACGCACCGTTTCGGCGGATGATTGCCAAGTATTCGGCGCACACCCGGGCTGATGGCACCGTCGGTGGGCCTGATGTGATGTGGACGGAATTCGTCGCGGCCGATGGCCTGATGCGTGCGACGCCCGAGGGCAAGGTCAAGCTGATGGCTGACCTTATTTATGTTGAGGAAGAGCGACCAATCGTTGCTCAGCTGTTTTCCAGTAACCCAGAATACATGGAAGCCGGCGCGCGGCTGGCAGCCGAGCTGGGGTTTGACGGCGTTGACCTGAACATGGGTTGCCCGTCGGCGACGATTGAAAAGCAGGGCTGTGGGGCCGCGATGATCAAAAACCCTGACCACGCGCGGGCAGTGATCAGGGCGGCCAAGCGCGGTGCGGGCGACTTGCCGGTCTCAGTCAAAACCCGCCTAGGGTACCACCGCGACGAGGTGGACACCTGGGTCCCAGCAATTCTGGCCGAGCAGCCGGCCGTCCTGACCATTCACGCTCGCACCCGCAAAGAAATGAGCAAGGTCCCAGCCAAATGGGACCGAGTGGCATGGGTAGTCGAGCTACGTGACCAGCTGGGAAGCGACACACTTATCATTGGTAACGGCGACGCGACGTCGCTGGCTGACGGGCACGCCAAAGCAGCTGCGTCTGGTGCTGACGGGGTGATGTTTGGTCGGGCGCTGTTTGGCAATCCGTGGTTTTTCCACCCGACCAAGCGACTGCCGTACAACCTGACAGCGCTCCCAACCAGCGGTGTCGATCGCGGTGAGCTGATCGAGGCTGCAGCCGCCGAAGAGGGAATTGAGTTCGTCACCCTTGAAGAGCGACTGTTGGTGCTGGTCGAACACACCAAGCTATTTGCCGAGTTGCTGCATTTCAAAAACTTCGCCATCATGAAAAAGCACTACAAGGGCTACATTAACGGTTTCCCCGGTGCCGCCGCATTACGTTCAGAGTTGATGGCACAAAACACCCCCGAGGAAATCGAGCAGGTAGTGCACCGGTATCTTGCGCAGTTATTATAATCCTGGTATTTTCTATGAAGAGTGTTGAACCTAGGAGGGTTACAAATGACTAAACGATTCGTAATGAAACTTACACCAGTGCGCCCTGATTTGGCTGCCTTACTTAAAGCCGCCAAGCATCAGCCGGTTACTGCAGACGAGCTGTTGGTTGTGCGTTTCAAGCAGGCTGTGGCACGGCTGTACCCTGAGCGAGGCGCATCGGAGGCTGAAGTTGCTCGGTCAAAGGATTGGTTGCAGGAACTGATTTTTGCGATGAGTGATGATCAGTATCTGACAACGTCACACTTTTTGGCACAGGAAATCGGTGAGTTGTCAGCGGCTCACCGGCATGAAGTCAGCCTCGACTTGCAGGCTATATTGGATAACCCAAAACATCCAGTTTGGCATCATTGAATATAGAGCCGGGCGTTCGCGCCCGGCTTTTTCTTTTCCCCAAACTAGCAAACAGTTCGTGCACAAACTGCTACACTATACCTATGAATGAAATCTTGCACGCGAACATCTTTTTTGTTATCGCTAGTATTGCGACGGTAGTATTCTCGTTGCTGGTATGTTTGATTTTGGTTCAAGTGTACAAGCTGGTAAAGAGCCTTAGGCGGATCATCGACCGGATTGAACTAGCAAGCGAACAGGTTGCAGATGACGTCGCTCACGCTCGAGCATTGTTGTACAATGGTGGTATGATCGCAAGAATCATGGGATTTATGGCCGGAACCAGACACAAGCCAAGACGTAGTCGCGATGACGATTAATAGTCAACAGGTAATATAAATAATATATGGCAACCAAAAAATCAAAGAAAACAGAAATCACTAACAACCAGAAAATCGGTGTAGGGGTCGGACTAACAGCGGCCGCGGTGGCCGCCGCTGGTGCGTACTTCCTGTATGGTAGCAACAACGCCACCAAGAATCGCAAGCAAGTAAAAAGCTGGGCGCTTAAGGCCAAGGCTGAGGTCCTAGAGAAACTAGAGGACGCCAAAGCGATGACAACGGCGGAATACGAAGAGTTGATCGCGACCGTGGCTGGTACGTACGCCACCGCCAAGGGTGCAACCAAAAAAGACCTCAAAGAATTTGCGACCGAAATGCAAGACCACTGGAAGCAGATCGAGAAGCTCGGAAAAAGCAAAAAAACTGCCGTCAAGAAAGCCACCACATCAGTCGCCAAAACTGCCGCCAAAGGAGCAGTCGCCGGCGCTGCCAAAGCAGTTGTCAAAAAAGCTGTCAAGAAAACGCCAGCCAAGAAGGCTTAACTACGAATCGACCCAAAACAGCGACAGCCACCAGCTGCCGCTGTTTTGTTTTCTGTTATACTAGAACCACTATGTCCACCACCAGCGCCTTGTACCGTAAATACCGCCCGAGTTCCTTTGCCGAAGTACGAGACCAAGATCACATCGTCAGCGTCCTTGAAGGTGCGATCAAAAAAGGCGAGATCCCACACGCCTTGCTGTTTTCTGGTACTAGGGGGACGGGCAAAACCACCTTGGCGCGGATTTTTGCTGCTGCGATCGGTACCAAGCCAATGGATTTGTACGAGATCGATGCCGCTAGTAACCGTGGAATCGATGACATCCGCGAGCTCAAGGAAGCCGTACATACACTGCCGTACGAATCAAAGCAAAAAGTCTACATCATCGACGAGGTGCACATGCTCACCAAAGAAGCCTTCAATGCGCTACTTAAGACCCTCGAAGAGCCACCAGCGCACGTGGTGTTTATCCTTGCAACCACCGAGGTCGACAAGCTGCTCGATACGATCTTGTCTCGCTGCCAGGTGTTTACCATGAGGTCACCGTCGCGCGCGGTACTGGCGACCACAGTCACCGATGTCGCCAAACAAGAAGGATTCGAACTCAGTCCCGACGCCGCTGACCTGATCGCGGTTGCAGCCAACGGATCATTTCGTGATGCGCTGGGTGTGACTCAGAAAGTCATCATGGCCTCGGGCGATACTATCGGCAGTGCCGACGAGGTCGCTGCCATTATCGGCGCACCCAAAGTCGCTACCATGCAAGCACTGCTACGCGCCCTGCACGAGAAAAACACAGATGCTGCGCTGCAGGCAGTGGCCGTGGCAGTAGCAGCCCAGGTCGAGATCAAGCTGTTCGCCCGCTTGCTGCTTGATCATATCCGAGCGGTGATGTTGGTACGCAACCAGCCAAGCAATAAGGATCAAATCCTAGCGAATTTTGGAGCCGACACCGCCGAGCTGATCGCCACTATCGCCAGCGGCGATACCGCCATCAATTCACACTTGTTGCTGCGGTTCCTCAAGGCAACCGAGCAAGTCAGTCGTTCGCCTATTCCCCAACTTCCACTAGAGATCGCAATTATGGAACTAGGTGAGAAATAACCATGAAAGTAATCTTTGTCCGCCACGGCGAAACTAGTGAGAATGTCGCCAAGCGCCATCAGCCCGAGCATACGCCACTGTCGATCAACGGCCGCAAGCAGGCGGTGGCTGCAGGAGCGCGATTGCAATCGGTTGGCGTCACGCACGTGGTAGCTAGCCCGCTGGTGCGCACACTACAGACGGCCAGCTTGATCGCTGACCAAATAGACCTGATCCCCAGCATCGATCATTCGCTGAAGGAACTTATCCGCCCAGCCAGCCTCACTGGCTTTACGCACCGACACTACAAGTCACTGTTGTTTTATGGTGTGTGGTATTTGGGATTGGTGCGGGTAGGGGAGAGCTACGCGCAGATCCGCGACCGTATCGCCACCGCCAAGCAAAACATCGAGCGCTTACCAGACGATGCCGTCGTAGTTGTGGTGTCACACGCTGTATTTATGAGTCTGTTCATCGCGCACGTGTGCAGCCCGCGGCCGTTTAGCCCGCTTGGTGCCGCCCGGACATTCATCAGGCTCAAGAAGCTAAAGAACACCCAGATGATCGAATACACTGTCGCAACTGGCACAGGTTTGTGTGGTTGGGTGCACACACCAGGCGAATTAGTCGAGCCACAATCGCACCAAAAGGAACAGGTGACTTGAATCTATCCTAATTTCTGGCATTATTGTGCCACCAGAGTAGTGACGAATAGATGTAGCGATCAGTACAGCTGATCAACAATTGCCCGATCGTCTAATGGTAGGACTGCGGTTTCTGGTACCGTCAATTGGGGTTCGAATCCCTGTCGGGCAGCAAGTTTGAGATGGGTTCGGATTCCGAGCTTACTTATTTCTAATACTCAGACTGTACTAATATGGCATACCCAACAGTATTAAAGACAGGTGCTCTGAAGGAAGTTTTTGGAAAAATTAAATCTACTGGCACACCAGAAAAATTTTCTGCTCAGCACCTAAAATCCTTAGGCTTTACGAGCAGTAACGATGTCGCAATTTTAAACTACGGAGGCCTTTTAAACTACGGAGGCCTTGCCTCCGTAGTTTAATGAAAGTCTTCTTCGTGAAGAAACAGTGCTTGCGTGTACCATGAAGCGAACTGGGTATGGTCCTCAGGAGACCTTTTCACACCTTGTGAAGTTTGACCTTTCTGAGAACCAAATCCGCCAGTCAGTCGGCAACTTGAGTCCAGGTGGAAGAGCTCGTCTTTTGTTAGCGATTTTTGCAGCTACTGCGGTAAACGCACTGTTGCTTGATGAGCCGACAAACCATCTGGATCTCGATGCGCTCGAGGCATTAGAGGAGGCACTTGAGACATATAAGGGGACTATCATCCTTGTGTCACACGACCGGTACTTCCTCGAAACGGCTAAGCTCGATTTGGTGTATGTCTTGTCTGAGGGTGTCTTTACCAGGATCCCCGACTACACGGTGTATGTCAAAGAGGCGGAAACGCGAGCGGAACAACTGCTACGCTCACTTTGAGCAAATGGCCCGGGATCACGAAAGTGATTCCCGGGCCATCTTTATATATAATGGTCATATGCAAACTTTGAATAATTTGATTTCAAAAATACAGAACTCACAAAAGACCCTTTTTATTTTGTGTGGTTTACCGTATTCTGGTAAATCTTATGTTGTAAGACAACTTCAATCAGCCACAGATGTGAAAGTGGTCGCTATTGATGATATTTTCTCAGTCCAAGGTTTTGATTGGGATGCTAATGCACTCCCAGGTGCAGAAGAATGGGCTATCATTTTTAATGAATCATACGATCAGGTTAGACAAGCGTTAATTTCTGGAAACAATGTGTTGTATGATTCAACCAATCAGACAGTAACTAGTCGAGATAAACTTCGGGACGTAGCAAAGTCCGTTGGTGCAGACACCAAAGTAATTTATATAAAATGTAGTACAGACACAGTTTTTAAACGTTGGGAAGAAAATCAGAAGAATCCAACAAGGTCAGTCGTGAGTAGGGGATTGGTCCAACAAACTATTGATATGTTTGAAGAACCAACTGAAGATGAAAATGTTATCGTAGTTAGTAATCATTAAGAATATGCAGAAACTAACTAAATTAAAGAAAGGAGATAAAGTGGCAATTGCGTCGCCGAGTTTCGCTGCTTCGGCTGTGTGGCCACACGTTCATGAGTTAGGACTTAAGCGCATTCGTGAAGTATTTGAACTGGAGCCAGTTATGTATCCAGCTACTGCTCAGCTTGATGCTACTCTACAAGAAAAAGCCGATGATTTGATTGCTGCGTTTTCTGATGCTACCATCAAAGCCGTCATTTCAACTTTGGGCGGAGATATTCAAGTCACTTATATTAAGAATCTACCAAGGGAACCTTTTGCAAATAGTCCAAAGCCGTTCTTTGGCTATAGTGATAATTCTCATTTTTGTAACTTTTTATTCTTAAATGATATTCCGTCATTTTACGGCGCAGCATTATTTACTCAGTTTGCTCATCAAAAAGAAATGAACCAGTACACTGTAAAGTACATAAAGCATGCGTTGTTTGATGAAGGAGAATTTGAATTATTACCAAGTGAATTTTTCAATGATATTGGACTTGACTGGGGTGATAAATCTCAATTAGAAAAAGAGCGAGAATACGAGCCAAATGAGGGTTGGTCATGGGATGGAGATAAAAACGGAGCAGGTTTGCTGTGGGGAGGATGTGTCGAATCAGTCGATGAAATGTTGCGTCACGGGGTAGAGATTCCGAGTCTCGAGCAATTTAGAAACATTATTCTCATGATGGAGACGTCTGAAGAAATTCCAACGGCTGATTATGTAATGCGATTCTTCCGAGCTTTAGGAGAGCGGGGGATATTGGAAAGAGTGAAGGGAATAGTTGTCGGCCGTGCCAAGGCACGAGAGTTTGATAAACCTCGAACTCCAGCAGAACGAGTTGCTTATAGAAAAGAGCAACAGGAAACAATAATAAAAACTGTTCGAGCCTACAACAAAGATATGCCAATTGTGCAGAATATGGATTTTGGCCATACTGAACCACAAATCCCAATGCCTTATGGAAACAAGATCAGGATTGATTCTGTTGATAAAAGAATCTTTGCTACCTTTTAGTTACTTAAGTAATATTCGATTCTTCAGCAACGATTGTGCTTTTTGTGTAAATAACTCAGGGTCTAGATTATATTTTTCTGCAATATTCTTGAGTTTGGCAATTTTCTTTGGATTGCGAACTTCTGAGATATTAAGGTTTTTATCAAACTCATGACCAAGTGCTCTAAAAAATCTCCAACGTAGAGTGTATTTAGGGAACATGTATAAGATGCCGATTAAAAGCCTGATTCTTGAAAGTGGGAAGTTAATCGTCGTGTGCCTAGACCACCTGGCACGAGTGTAAGTATATACGACGTCAGATAACTCACTCCAGGTGTCTATAAATCGTTCGGCTTCCTGATATTCAGCTAGTTCGTCTGCCATATCTTGTCTATGCCACGCTTCGTCGTATTTTGGCATGTTGAGCATGTCGTGCCATTTGTTAATTAAAACCATATTGCTTACTTAAAATATTCTTCAGGGTTAGTGAATCCCTTTTCTAATACCGCTTCATAAATTTCTTGGCCAGCTACTTTAAGGCCATGGTTCTTTCTGTGCTGTTTGAATTCAAGAATTATTTCACGTTGTGCATCACTTAATGTGACTTTGCTGATATCAAGGTTACCTCGTTCACGCCTCGCTTCTGCCTCAGAAATAAACCAAATATCAAACTTCCAACGTTCATCATCTAGGTATGTCTTCAGTCCTATATATTTACCGTAAGGGAATTGTTGTCCAAGCCTCGGATCGTCCCAGTCGGCTTTGATAAATAGACTTTTAAAGTTTTCTCCACATGAATCATAAATATCTTTCAAAATGATAAACATCTCGTCTTGAGTGAAATCAGACTCACGAATTACTTTAATATCAACATCACCATGAAACATGACATTGCCTGCATAAGCACCTTCGTATTCAACTTTTCCATATTTAGCCAATACATTAGACAGACTAGACAGGGATAAAAAATTATCCGCCTTTTGCTTGTAGTCGCTACTGATTTTAAGTAAATCCATATCGCTAATTATAACAATCAAAGTGGAATATTACAGTACGCTGTAACATTTTGAAATATTGATAAATGTGTCACTTTTGTAACTTTTTAAGGTGCACGAGACGCGTCGAAATAGGTAATTCTGGAATAGTAAATCGGTCAAGCGGGGTAATGTTATCAAACGGTTCTGGCCCGAGACGGCCAGCAAAAGCAATAACTCAAAGCGTAAGCTTTGGGTTCTTTGCATTTTGCTCGCCCCGACAGGGATTCGAAAAAAGCTTCTGGCGAAGCCAACATAAATATCTATTTATGTTGCACAGAAGCGGCGGGGTCGCGTCGCACACTAGATTGGAGACGAAGTCGAACAATATAGTGATGCAAAGGTGACCGAATCCCTGTCGGGCAGCTCGTAAGAAAAATCTCCGCAAGGAGATTTTTCTGTCTTAAACCCCAAGGCGAGGCCTCGTGGTTTTAACACATTGACTAAATATAATGTTTATTGTAAAGTCGACAAATAAATACTATGTCTTACTCATGTACGTATTCTTGTTTTGATGCAAAAACGGCCGACTTAAAATGGCAAATGGAGGATCGTGCAAAACTTCATACATTTGAAGACGCTGATGTAATGGATCTTGATATTGACCTAGGATCTGTATTTACAGTTAGTCTGAGCGGAGATCAGTGTAGTGTCATTGAAATACTTATGAAAGTTCATGATATTCAATTTGAGGATTACATAACACTTCAAAATATTAAAGATTTACTCTCTAGACTAGATACGAAAAAAGTTCGTTCGGTAATATATAGCGAGGAAAGTAGTCAATACGAACCAGAAATAAGACAAAATTTTGATTCAATCCTAAGTGCAATTCAGGTTTTCTTACATAACGATGATCCGGAAGATACTAAATACTCCATGGACGGATTGGAAAAATTCATGGTGCCACTTTTTGAACAGCAGGGAATTCTTCTCTACTCTAGTGTAACAAAAAAACAATTGCAGGATTTTGATAAGAGTTTTTCTAAAGAAATATATGAAAAAGCTGTCGATAATTTATTGCAAAGCTATGAAAGAGCTATTAATGAGAATGCTACAAGTACACGACAAGAATTGTTACACACCCTCTCCAGTTTTAAAAAAATGGTACTAACTTTAAATGAAAATCCTCAGTACGAATTAATTTTTCAAGATGACCATATAGCGTTTCCAGAAACCTTACAAAGGCGGTTAACTACGATAAAAGGTACGCTTTTTAATTAAAGATAGTGAAAGTAGAAATCTCATCCCACCTAGTAGCAAGTAAAAACACCCTAATCCCGCAGTTTCGCGGTGAAACTGCGGGATTAGGGTTTTTGTGGTGGGTGGGTTGAGTGCTGGTTTGCGGCTGTAATTACCTGACTACCTGCAACGTATCTCCCGCAGGGTCAATCTGGCGGTCAGCTGTGAGCGGTATCAGCGTGTCGGTTGACTCAGTCAGGCGGACGAATAGTTGCTGGGCTGCTACTGGTTGGTCGTGGTTGAGAATGTACACGGTGGCGTCGATGTCATCGCCATAGCCGCGCTCGGTGTTGATCAGGCCAGTGGTGCTGACGCCGTCGATGATTAGTTCATAGCTGGGTGCCTCGGTTGCCAGTGAAAACTACGGAGGAAAACTACGGAGGCCGAAAACTACGGAGGCCTAAACTACGGAGGCCTTGCCTCCGTAGTTGTGCCTCCGTAGTTGTGTTCAGTGATGCCTCTGTATTGACAGGCAATGCGTGACATAAACTTAGTAACATGCTTATATTACAATGTATTCAACTATTAAGTTATTTGCAGTATGTTTTGTTCAAATTGTGGGGAAAAAAATAAAGATCGCATAAAGTTTTGTCCCAGCTGCGGACAAGAAAATGGAATAAATAATACTGAGTCACCTGTGGTGGTAAATTCGATTGTTTCTAAGTTAAAACCAAAACAAATAGTCTGGCTAGTAATTGTCGTTGCTGTAGTTGCTCTGAGTTTTGTATCAGCACGTTACTACGCTGATTATGTGACTGTGGTAGACCAGATCGCTAGTGTCAAAACACTAAGTGCAAATAGTGAGTTTACTGAAGCAGCGCAACTACTTACCTCAATAGATGAGGCTGCTGTATGGGTTGCACCCTGGATAGAGTCTGACCTTGAATCACTTAAAGCTAAAATTGGGCAAGATGTTATCGAGCAGACTATTTTACAAGAAGCACTTATGCTACAAGAGGCTGGCTCACTCGAGGAAGCAAGAATCAAAATAGGTGAAATTTCAACCGAATATACTGACTATGCCGAAGTGCAGGTTATATCTAATCAACTACAGCTAGAGATTGAGACGGCTTTGCGCTTAGATCTTGAAAAGAATGAAGCTGCGACCGATGCTGCAGAAGCAAAAGCAGATCAAGAAGCTGCCCGTGCGCAGGCAAGCGCAGCCACAGCTCGGCGTGCTGAACAAGAACGCGCAGCTGCAAATGCCTCAGCCAGTGCTGCAGCGCGTGAGCGAGAGCAATCCGAGGTACTCATGGTTGAACAGCAAGCTAATGCATTTGTGGATGAAACAGTAACTATCTTCAACTCACTTTCTTCTGGTTCTGATGAATTGATTCTCGCAATTGATTATGGATTCGAAAATGTAGATGACATGCTCTACCACCTTAATCGTGCTCAGACTATATTTTCTGATGTTGAACAACGGGCTTCAAATTTCTATGAGTATCGAACACCGGGTGGTTGGGAAGATGTGCCGAGTTGGTTGTACAGCGCTTCAACAAATTATCAAGAAAGTCTAAGTCTCCTACTAGATGCAGGTATTGCGTATTATGACTCTGACACAAGCTCAAGAGAATTTAGTGCCATTCTTGATAGGGCATCTGAGCATTTTGACACTGGTCTTTACTTTGAGAGGCAAGTTGCAAATTTTTTAACTGAAGCTGGTAGATAGATGAAAACAAACCATCTGTCTTTAACTGTAGTTGGTGTCTTTATTTCAGTATTTGCTGTTACTTTTATTGCTCAAAAAACAAGCAATAACACACAAATAAGTGCAGTTGAGCCCATGTATCAGTCTGATGTACTGGACAATGTAAGTACAACAACCAGTGAAGTGACATCTTTGGTTAAGCAAGGCACTGATTTGGAGTCAGTTTCTACATCACAAACGCAAGTGCCTACTCGAGCTGTAGTTCAACAAACAGATATGATGCGACATATTGTGAGTGTACAGTGTGAGGATCAGCGAGAAATGAGTCTTGGTACAGGAGTGATTCAGGTACGAGGTCCAGGTCAGACAGTTCACTGGGAGGTATATACCAATGCTCATGTGGTATTTCCTGGTTTGGAACCTGGTGGCTCATGTACGGTATACATTCCTGTAGCACCAGACTACTTTCCAGCAATTGCAGTGCCAGTACGTATTAGTCACATGTCTGATAGTTATCCAGAGATTGATTTTGCAATACTTAGTCCAATAGACAGCCAGTTATCTTTCTCTGATTTTCCTTATGCAGCTTGTTCTGCAATTGATAATACGATCGGAGATTCAGTGAGAGTTTTTGGGTATCCTTCCTCTGGAGGTTCCACCTTGACAGTGACTGAAGGGATCGTTAGTGGTCAACAGTTTTCTACTTATGGCCCAATATTCAAAGTATCAGCCAAAATAGACACTGGAAACTCTGGTGGAGTAGCAATAAATACGGACAAACAGTGCTCGATAGGCATCCCAACATGGGCGCTAGCTGGGGAAGTTGAAGGTCTTGGATACGTACAGTCGTGGGATATGATCTATAGTGCTGGCGATCTGTGATCAATATTCGTAGAATTCGCGTAGCACACTAGATTGGAGACGAAGTCGAACAATATAGTGATGCAAAGGTAACCGAATCCCTAACGTATGCTTGAACTTTGCTATACTCACAAAATGTTTTATTTTATCTTGTTAATCATAGTCGTAGTAATATTTTTTGCTATTTTAACAAATCTAAAGCTTCAGAATGTAGTCAAGGAACCGCTGCCATACCAGGCAAAAAAGTTTTTCTTTACAAGATCAGAACAACAGTTTTTTCGAATTTTACATGAGACAATTAATCATGAAAGATTCACGGTCTTTACAAAGGTTCGCCTCGCTGACTTAGTAGAAGTGCATGCGAGTAAAGAACAGTATCAAAAATGGTGGAATAAAATACGCTCAAAGCACGTTGATTTTTTGATCTGGGATACTACTAATTCTAAAATTGTACTAGCTATTGAGGTGGATGGTAAGTCTCACACCAGTCAAAAAATGATTGCGTCCGATACATTTAAAGATGAGTTATATAGCACAATTGGCATACCTTTACATAGAATACAAGTTGGATCTGATTTTAAAACTGAAGTAGAAAAGTTGTTTCAAACACTGAGTTAAGTTTAAAAAAGCTGGGCAGATAATTTGCCCAGCTTTTGTTTTGTCTACAAACTTCTTTCAGCCCCCGAATCTATCCCAATCTCTAACTGTTGGTTCACATTGGGTGCAGGCACCCCAGCCTTTGCAGCTGCAGCCACGTTTTGTGGCGACGAACTGGCGCAGTTGTGCGTAGTTTTCGATTTTGATCGGTGGACTGACGTGCGTCTTATACAACCAGCTAATAAATTGCCAGATCATCTGCGCGTGGATCATCAGCCGATGGCTTTTGCCTGCAGTGAAAATCGTTTGTTTGTTAATGGGTTGCGTATGTGCCGCGGTAGGCTCGACGCCTGAATGAACTATCATTTGCTCTTACTTTCTTGGTTTACTTACATTTCCCCGCCTCGGGCGGAATCGGTACAATACGCTTGTACTTAGCTTGGGTCAAGGTGTGTGCTGTTAGTAGGTGAAATCTCAGTATTGACACTACCTGACAACCTGCAACGTATCTCCCGCAGGGTCAATCTGGCGGTCAGCTGTGAGCGGTATCAGCGTGTCGGTTGACTCAGTCAGGCGGACGAATAGTTGCTGGGCTGCTACTGGTTGGTCGTGGTTGAGAATGTACACGGTGGCGTCGATGTCATCGCCATAGCCGCGCTCGGTGTTGATCAGGCCG
>Ga0306872_100373_pt1 | contig 18207 bp, 12 predicted proteins | sample AntRauMeHopE1498_FD_190455 | JGI IMG/M metagenome (GOLD analysis project Ga0306872, IMG submission 190455) | Saline lake microbial communities from Rauer Islands, Antarctica - Metagenome Hop E1 #498 (v2) (version 2) | ecosystem: Environmental > Aquatic > Non-marine Saline and Alkaline > Saline ...
TGTGCGCACCACCCTACGGGCCAAAAATGCCAACTGGCCAGCTGATTTTTACGCTTTTAAAATGCAGTACGCCGAGCGGGTGAGTACCTGTACCGCCATCGGGGTTTGGACCGATGTTGGCCAGGCCGGTTCTGGTGAAATCTGGCGTGGATTTGCTGCGACTGGAACTGTCGATGGTACTGACGTTTCCACTGACCCACCAACCCCTGGTGATTTACTTATTTCAGTGGCTGACGTAGCGGGCTCGCTGGTGCACCAAAACCAATCTGCTACTAACACCTACATCGCGTTTGACGGGGAAGATGTCGAGTACGATTGGTACCTACAGCATAACGGCGCAGCGGCTGATACGACGTATTGCTTTCGAGTGGTACAAGCTGACGGGACCGAGCTGTCAGGGTATTTGCAGTATCCACAAATAAGAACGGCTGACTTCACACCTGAGGTGGTGGGCTGGCGTTGGTACGATGATGTTGCTAATGAAACTCCGACGACACCGGTAGCGGCCCTCAACGCCGCTCCGACCGAAATCACCGCTTCGACCACTCTGGCGCTGCGGGTGGTCTTGGACGAGCAAAAAAACGTCCCAGGTGCTGACGTCAAATTCAAACTACAGTTTTCAACCGATATTTTATTTACCAACCCAATTGACGTGGTGGCCTCCAGCAGTTGCTCGGCAGCCAATGAGTGGTGCTATACCGACGGTGGCGGGGTGAACAACACACTCATCTCAACTGCAGTGACTGGTGTCGCTGACACGTGCGTCGCGAGCACTGGCAGCGGCTGTGGGACATATAACAGCTCGGCTGACTACGTGGCCGGTCACGAGCATAGTGCGCTGGCGGCGCAAGAGTACGCGTTTACTATCGAAAGTAGGCGACTGAGCCCGAGTGCGGTGTATTATTTCCGGTTGTTTGATGTGGCTTCAGCTCGGCCAGTCGGGTTGTTTACAGCGGCGAGTCACCCCGCCGCGGTCGCTGAGAGTGCTCGATTGGTGTTTACTATCAATGGCTTGCCAGCGGCAACTACTGTGGCTGGTGTCACTACTGACGTCACAACTACTGCGACTGCGATTGATTTTGGTCGGTTGCCAGTGGGGTCACAAATCATCGGAGCGCAGCAGTTGTCGGTGAACACCAACGCGATTGAGGGTTACCAGGTATGGAAAGTTGCTGCTCAACCGCTCACCAGTAGTGGTGGAACAATCATTGACAACATCTCTACCAGTAACGCAACACCAGGAAGCTGGACTTCCGCCTGTGCTGCGTTAGCTGCCGGTTGTGTTGGGTATCACACCACTGACGCTACTCTCGCGGGTGGATCAGCGCGGTTTGCCGCCACTGATACCTACGCAGCCCTTGGTACCAGTTTGGAGGAAATTATGTTTAGCTCCATCGCAATTAACGAGTCGCACGAGGTGGTATACCGGATTGCTGTGTCTGAAAGCCAGTTACCCGGCGACTACACAACTAGTATTACTTACATAGCCACGCCGGTCTTTTAGATGTTATTATTATTCTATGAAGCTGCTACCACTACTCGTTGTATTTCTCCTTACGTTACCTACTATCACGTTGGCAAACGAGATATCGATTCGACCATTTTTGATAGACACGACACTGGTGCCCCGGGAGGAAGCTAGTCAATCAATTGTACTCACCAGCGCCTACCCCAACCGCACCGCCGTGCTGTACGCCACCGTTAACGAGATTAGCGTTGGTATTGATGGGGAAATCAAAGAGTTTATTCCACCAGTAATGACCGACCGTACGAACTCAGTCACTAGCTGGATTGAGATATCTCGCGGCCGGATCGAAATCCCGGCTGAAGGGAGCTTGGAGATTCCTATCAGCATCAAAATCCATCCGTTTGCGCAGCCAGGCGAATACCACGCGTTTATCGGGTTTACCGAAACTAAAAAACGAGCTGATGCCGAAGCAGTTGCTCTGCGTGGTGACGCCAACGGCGTGATTGTCAAAGTTACCGTCGCTGATGAACGAACCGAAACGATGCGGATTAGCAGCATGGTGGTCGACCGCTTTGTGACCGATAGCAGCAAGCAACAAGTCACAATTACCGTCGAGAACGCCGGTGAAGTAGCCTCTGCCCCAACTGGAGAAATTATTTTCTACAATAATCGCGGGTTCGAAGTGGCTGCGCTGCCGGTGAATACCGACCAACAAACTATCGCTCCGGCGGAGTCAAAAACCTTTACCACCAGTATCCCGGTTGATTCGGGTCTTGGTCGGTTCAAAGCCAACGCCAACTTGCTCTACGGTGAAAATCAGCGAGCTAGCCTGTACGATTCGGTTGGGTTTTTTATGTTACCGCTGTACTACTTATACCTTGGGATTGCGTTGCTGTCGGCGTTACTGTTACTACTGTTCGTATTGATTAGACGAGGTACTCATACGACATATGCCGCCGAAGGTGGGGACGACGTACAGGTATTTATCAGAGATGGGCACGACCCCAAACCACAAGATCATGATATTGACCTCAAAAAATAAGCTGATTGCTCTCCTATTTGGGTTATTCGGCCTCGTGGTTTTACCGTGGGGAGTGCTGGCTCAGGGCGCAGTGTCACTCAGTGTGTCTCCAACTCTGTTTGAGATGTCGGCCAGCCCGAGTCAAGAGTGGTCAAGCGCGGTGCGTGTCATCAATACCAACAGTTTCCCCATCAAAGTATATGTCAACGCGGTTAATTTTAAACCAACTGGGGAGTCTGGCCAAGGCTCTATGGTTCCGGTATTAGACTCAGCCTCCGGTGGTGCAACCCTGGCTGAGTGGATGACCCTACCGGCCGAAGAGATAATAATCCCCGCCGAGCAAACCGTCTCCGTCCCATTTACCATCAATGTCCCAGATGATGCAGCTCCTGGTGGCCATTTTGCCGCTATTCTGGTCGGGACACGATCACTAACTTCCACTGATGCACCAGCTCAAGTAGAGACCTCTCAAGTGGTGACGTCGCTGGTGTTTTTGCGAGTGGCGGGTGACATAGTTGAGCGGGGAGCAATTCGTGATTTTGTCACAAATCAGTTTATAACCGAAACACCCACTGCCTCGTTTTCTCTGCGGTTTGAAAACGCTGGCAACGTCCATCTGCAGCCACAAGGCGACATCACCATCACTAACATGTGGGGTAAGGAACGTGGTGTCATCCCGATCAACCAGACTTCACAGTTTGGCAACGTTCTACCGGAGAGTATCCGTAATTACACGTTTGAGTGGACGGGTGATTGGTCGTTCGCTGACATCGGTCGGTATTCTGCCGTAGCGACGCTTGCCTACGGTGATCAGACCAGACAGTTTGTGAATAGTACGACTAATTTCTGGGTCATTCCTTGGCGTACGCTCCTTTTGATTACGGTGGTGTTTGGCGGTCTGCTGGCAATTATTGTCTGGGGCATCAAACTATACATTAGAAAAATGCTTCAAATGGCTGGTGTCACCCCGGCGCTACAGCGCGCGCCTAAAGCCAAGCGAACCCTATCAATTACTGCTCCGCTCGAGGAAGGGATTCTTGATCTGCGAAGTACGCTGCGCAGCGGTGAAGGGACTTTGCTCAAGCGACTAGTGCAGTTAGTCCAAACGTATAAACTATTTTTGATTATCGTTAGTGCGATGCTGGTGTTTGTGGTGCTGTTTGTGTGGTATTTGGTCTCAGCCCTTAGTAGTGAGCGCGGGTACGAAGTCCTCTATGAACGCGGTGGAGAAATGGTACCGGTGCCAGTTGCAACCCAGAATGACAGAGTGCAATCAGATGGTGAGGCTGCAATTGCTAACCAACCAACCGTCACCATTATCAATCGCAGTGGTATTGCGGGATTAGATCAGTTGCGTGCTACCGACCTCGAGAGTAAGGGGTACACCGTCACCATTGCCCGACCTGATAGTGCCCTAAACGAATCTCGCACGGTGATTGTGTATGACCCTACCTACGCCGAAGCCGCCGTAATCTTGCAAGAACATTTTCCGGATGCGTTATTATCGTCGTTTGTCACAGCTGATCCACTGGAAACTCCGATTACCATCTACGTTGGTTCTGACCAAATATAAGATAAGTATGAATCGAACAGCAATCATTACGGTAGGTATTCTCACTGCGATTCTAGCCGTTGCTGCCCTTAGTGTGTATCTTGTGCAGCAGCGCGGCGAGACTAGGGAGTTGGAGCAAAGTCCAGCCGCCCTCGCTTTGCAAAACAGCTCTAGCACGAGCAATTTTACTGATTTTAAGGGCAATCAAGCCGACCTCGATCAGTATCTAGGGCAGACTATGATTGTGAACAGTTGGGCGAGTTGGTCGCCATCAAGTGTGAACGAACTTAAACTACTCACCGAAGTTGCACAACAATACCAAGACCAGGGAGTAGTCGTGATAGGTATCAACCGCGCCGAAAGCCGAGTCCAAGCCGAACGGTATTTACAGACACTTGGTTTAAGCGATTCAGTCCAGCTGATAGTTGATAAAGACGACCGATACTACCGTGCTATCGAGGGGTATACAATGCCAGAAACGGTAGTCTACGATGCCAAAGGTAACGTGCTGCTACACAAACGAGGCGCCATCACCAAAGCCGAACTCAAACTAGTACTCGACCAGACCCTGCAGTCAACAGAGTAGACAGAAATAATATTCGTGTTATTATACGGGCAGAGGTTCTTTACAGGATCTGATCCACGTTCCGGCATTTAGTATCGCTTTTCTCTCACCAGAAAAGCTTCCGGACACGTAACGTATTTTTTATGCGCTCAGGAATCAGATCAGGATTAGGTTTTCTAATCGTACTATGGGGCTTGTCACAGTTCTTCTCTAATGCATTTCAAGCTTTGGATGGTGCAGCAGCCGAGTCGTTCAAAACACTCGAAGCAGCCGCTATCTCTTCCCAAATACAATTAAACCAAATTCGCTAAGGCGTACCCATGGGTCAGACATTTGTCTGGCCTTTTGTTGTATACTGGTGTCATATGTCATTAAGTCGAGTTGTTGAGTACGCATTCTTTTTTGGATTATTAATACTTGCAGGCTACATGGTGTGGCAAATCATGTCGCCTTTCTTGAGTGCACTCGCACTGGCGGCAGTGATTGTGACCATTTCGAGCCCGCTCTACCACAAAATAATCCAGTATATGCCCAGACGCAGTCCATCATTGGCGGCATTTATCTCGACTATTATTGTATTTGTGGTGGGGATTCTCCCACTAGTGTTGATGACTACATTGGTCGTCAATGAAGTTGTTGACTTCTACCGAGATATAGACTCAGCGGAGGGTCTGACCATCACCACTATTACCGCTAGCATCGAAGATCAAATTCAACGCCTAGTGCCTGAGTTTGAGATAAACTTAGCCGACCAGATTCGCCTGAGTGCGGAGTGGGTTACTGGCAACCTTGCTTCTATTTTTGCGGGGACCATCTCGACGCTCTTTTTATTCTTCATTGCTTTAATTGCTACATTTTACTTTTTCAGAGATGGAAAAGACCTCTTAAAACTAGTCATAAAAGCCAGCCCGCTGCCAGATGCTGAAGACACGGAAATTCTCAATCGAATGGCTCGAGCGATCCGGGCGGTGGCAACTGGAACTCTGCTCGTGGCTTTGATTCAGGCGGTGCTGGCAACCATTGGTATGACAGTGGCTGGAGTTGACCGCGCGGTATTGATCGGGGGACTGGTCGCAATTGCGGCTATGATACCGGGAATTGGAACTGGGGTGGTTATGTTCCCGGTGGTAATCATCTTGTTCTTGTCCGGTAACGTAGTTCCGGCGGTAGGGCTGCTTATCTGGTCGGTGGCGGCCGTTGGATTGGTTGACAATTTTATCGGTCCACAACTGATGAGTCGTGGTAATAACATGCATCCGTTTATTATTCTGATTTCAGTACTTGGCGGTTTGTCGTTGTTTGGTCCAATCGGATTTTTAATTGGTCCGGTGGTGGTAACTCTGTTTTTGGTCTTGCTGGAGATATATAATCACTACATAGTCCAAGAGCAACGGATCAGTGAAATGAAAGATACTCATGATAGAACGTAGTTACATTGAAAAAATTCTCAAAATTAACGGCATGTCGCCGTCTGAACCCGATGATATTATCCGGTCGGTTTTATTGAGTGCTCGTTACAATAATGACGAGATAGACACTGCTCTTATGGTGTTGCGCGAAGATGTCGAAAATAAGCGAATCAGAGTAGAGGGTTTACACAAAGTGTTTCGTACCAACGAATCACTTGGACCCCAAGAAATATCCCAACTGCTGGGTGTTGACGTCGACATTGGCAGCTACTTGCAAGATAGCCCCGAGACACCCCGTCTGCTGAATACCACGTTTGTCAGTGTGAGTGTTTTGTCGGTTTTGATTGCTGTAGTGGGGGTATTACTTTTTATGCACATGAGCGGTGTCGGGTTGTTCCATCCTAGCGTGTTCTAGAGTACCTTGCGTTATTACGCCCGAGCGTCTATCATGGTTACATAACTTGATTCTATGTTTAGTAAATTTGAACTGATTGGTGCAGGTGTGTGTGTCGCTTTGATGGCGTTGGCTATTTATTTAGTCCAACTTCAGACGGCTTTTGATGATATGTCGAACTTGCAGCCAGCGGTTGTTTTGGAATCTAGGGTGGTGGTTGTCCCGCAATCAAGTGGTGGACAGCAGGCACAGGCGGAGGCATTACTAGAAGCGAGTGATAGTCGTGGTAATTTAAATCGTATGGTAGTTAATGATATAACCATTGGTACTGGACCAGTAGTGCAGACAGGAGACACGGTGCGAGTGCACTATGCCGGACGTTTACAAGATGGAACTGAGTTTGATAACTCACGTAAACGCGGTGAGCCATTAGAATTTACTGTCGGTGCTGGCCGAGTAATTAAGGGATGGGAAGAGGGGTTGGTCGGCATGCAGGTAGGAGGTGAACGTATCCTCGTAATTCCACCGGAGAAAGCCTATGGTGATCGGGGAATTGGTCCGATTCCAGGAGGAGCAACTCTGGTATTTTCCATTGAGCTAGAAGGAATCAACTAACAATGGCTGACCGACCAGTCACATTCGATATCGTCAAACGACAGCCCGGCACATTAGGCCGGGCTGGTGTTATACACACACCCCACGGTGACATTGAAACCCCCGCGTTTGTAGTGGTTGGGACCAAGGGAACGGTAAAAAGTCTTAAGCCAGAGGATATGGCCCTGTACGTCGGTAATCAGGTGGCACTGGCCAACACCTATCACTTGTTTCTCCAACCTGGTGATGATGTAGTTAAAGCCGCGGGTGGTCTACATACATTCTCCAACTGGAATATGCCAACTATGACTGATAGCGGTGGGTTTCAGGTGTTTAGTTTGGGGGCTGCATTTGGAAAGGGTGTGACCAAGTTTGCCCAAAATGCAGAAGAAGCCGAGCGGGCGGCACAGAACCGTGGGCTAAACGTCTACAGTAAAGAAATGGCTAGCGAACACGGTCGACTATGCGTGATTGACGAGGACGGAGTGACATTTACCTCACACATCGACGGGAGTATGCACCGGTTCACCGCCGAGCGTAGCATCGAGATTCAGCAAAACATCGGAGCCGATATCATTATTGCGTTTGACGAATGTACCAGTCCAACGGCTGACAAAGACTACCAAATTGAAGCCATGGAGCGTACTCACCGCTGGGCCAAACGCAGCATTATGGCACACAAACAAAACTACGAGGCGCTCAAGCGGCAGGGGATTTATGGTGTGGTACAAGGTGGTCGACATTTAGATTTACGGTCAGAAAGTGCCCGCGCCCTTGCAGCTATGGATTTTGACGGCTACGGCATCGGTGGGAGTTTTACCAAAGACGACATGGGCGACGCCATCCGCGTCGTGAACGAAATTCTCCCCGAAGACAAACCAAGACACTTACTCGGTATTGGCGAACCACGTGACATCGTCGAGGGTGTCTCGCTTGGCTGCGATACATTTGATTGCGTCGCCCCAACGAGAATCGCTCGTACCGGCACTATCTACGAACGCACCAACGACGGCCACAAACGAGTTAATCTCAAAAACGCCAAGTACACCCGCGATTTTGGCAAACCAGACGAGTCCTGCGACTGCTACGTCTGTCAGCACTACACCAAGGCGTACCTAGCGCACCTATTCAGGTCCCAAGAAATGCTTGGTGCACATTTAGCGTCACTACATAACCTGTATTATATCGTGAATTTTACGAAGCGGCTGAGGGAGGATATATTGACTTCTTAAATTGAGCAAGTATATTTACTCTGACTACATGAGAGGAATTTGCATGAGAAAGTGGTCATCAATTTTTGTTCTTCTTAGGGTTTGTGTCATGACGTTTCTATTGTCACCATTTACCCTGCTAGCGGTTTATGAGTTGACGGACTTTCCTTTAACTGAGATAGCAGCCTATCTACAGTTCATTAATGCTTTAATGTTAGGTCTCTGTCTTTCGATTTCTTTTGAGATCTACCTAAGTAGAAAGTCCCGTGGTGCAGATTGAATGTAAAGCGCTGGGTTGAAAAAACTGACGCTTTTTTTATATCTACTTCCGCGGTATAGTTACAACGTGAATTTTGAAATCTCGACTGAAAAAAAACCGGCTGGTGATCAGCCGCAGGCTATCGCTTCTCTGGTTAAAGGAATCAAATCTGGCGTCTCGCACCAGACGTTGTTTGGTGTAACTGGTTCTGGTAAAACGTTTACCGGTGCCAACGTGATTCAGCAGATTCAGAAACCAACACTGGTGATTGCGCACAACAAGACGCTCGCAGCGCAGCTGGCTCAGGAATACAAGGACTTCTTCCCTAATAACGAAGTGCATTATTTTGTGTCGTACTACGATTACTATCAACCAGAAGCGTACATGCCGACCTCTGATACATACATTGAAAAAGAATCACAGATTAACGAAGAAATTGACCGGCTCCGTCACGCGAGTACCCAGGCATTGCTGACTCGTGAGGACGTGATTATTGTTGCGTCGGTGTCTTGTATCTATGGTTTAGGGTCACCGACTCAGTATTTGAAGAAACACCTCAAATTTGAACGGGGGTTCGAGACAACACGGGCGGAGATGCTACGAACGCTGGTTGATATGTACTTTGAGCGCACCAACGCCGACTTGACCCCCGCACACTTTCGAGCCGTCGGAAACACGGTAGAGATTATGCCAACTAACGAACGGGCAATTTACCGACTTGGCTTCGCCGGTAACATTATCAGCAGTATTACCAAAATTGATGAAGTCACGCGCGAAATCATTGGTGAACCAGACGTCTTTTTTCTCTTCCCAGCTAAGCACTTTGTCACCCCTGAAGACGAACGTAAGGTCGCTATCGAAGACATCAAGCTGGAACTTGACGAGCGGCTGAAATATTATAAAAAACAACCAGATAAACTGCTCGAAGCTGAGCGACTTAAACGCCGTACCGACCAAGACCTCGCTATGATGCGTGAGATTGGGTTTTGTAGTGGAATTGAGAACTACTCACGTCACTTTGATCGTCGCAAGCCAGGTGAAGCACCATACACACTCCTGTCGTACTTTCCGCATAAACCAGACGGTACGCCTGATTTTCTGACCATCATTGATGAGTCTCATGTGACTATCCCGCAGTTAAACGGTATGTACGCTGGTGACCGGTCGCGCAAGGATATGTTGGTTGAGTACGGTTTTCGTCTACCATCGGCCGTCGACAACCGTCCGCTCAAATACACCGAGTTTGAACAGCGGATTGGGCAGGTCATCTATACGACAGCGACCCCAGGAAAGTTTGAACGAGCTAAAGCAGAAGAGCTGGGTGTGCCGATGGTGCAGCAAATCATCCGTCCGACGGGGCTAATCGACCCTGAGATTGATGTGCGAGGTATCGACCAGACCGATACTTACCCTGGTCAGGTCAAAGACTTTATCGCTGAGGCAGAGCGAGTAATTGCTCGAGGTGCCCGAGTACTCACCACTACACTCACCAAACGGATGGCCGAAGACCTCGCTGACTTCCTAGAAGAGAAGGGAATCAAGACCAAATACATCCACAGTGACGTTGATACGATCGAACGAATCGAAATCCTGACTGACTTTAGGCGCGGAAAGTTTGATTGTTTAGTTGGAGTGAACTTGCTCCGAGAAGGGTTGGATTTACCTGAGGTTGAACTCGTCGCTATCCTCGACGCTGACAAGGCTGGATTTCTCCGCAGTGAGACGGCACTCATCCAGACTATCGGTCGCGCAGCGCGTAACATCAATGGTCGGGTGGTACTCTATGCTGACGTGATGACCGACGCTCTGACCTACGCGATTAGTGAGACCAACCGTCGGCGCGAGCTCCAGATAGCCTACAACACCAAACACGGCATCACACCCAAAACTATCATCAAAGAAATCAAATCCATCGCCGACCAAATGCGCACCAAGCATGACGAAACAGTGGAAACTTTGCTCAAGGTTGACATGGAACTGTTCCAGAAAAACCCAAAAAAAGTTATGAAGGAAAAAAAACGGCAGATGGAAGACGCCGTCTCGCAGTTAGATTTTGAAACCGCTGCCATTATCCGTGACGAGATTGCGTACCTCAAAGAATCAGTCTCCAAAGCTCAGAAAAAAAAGTTGTGAGTAGAGTTCATCTCGCCGATAGACAAGTGCTACACTGCTAGTATGTCAATATTAACCGGAAAGCAGGTCCTAGTTATCGGTGATGAAACCGAGCAATTAACAAAAATAGAAGCTGCTTTGATTACCTACGGATCCACCATAACCACCACCACCTGTGAGCAAGCAGACCCGACCTCTATTAATGCAGCCCACACAGCACTGATTTTGATTAACCACTTACACGCGGGGGCACACTGCAACGACACGTTAACCGTTTTGCGGGCAACCCTAGAAACCAAAGACATTCCAGTTGTAGCCTTAGTTCCAAATGATGAGTCGCACATAGCAGAAGTTTTACTACTTGGTGCGTCTGACTATTTTGTCCCGAGCGAAGACGTTCACGCAATTATGGGTAAAATAATGCAGTCACTGGGTGACTCATCGGTTGCTAATCATCAGAGTGTAATTGATATATCTACTCCAGCAGTTGCCGATCAGACTGGAACCCGGGTGTTTGTGATTGAGGATGACTCGCTGCTGCAAAACCTCCTAGCTACTCGGTTTGAAAAATCAGGTCTGGCGTACGAAATAGTTACCAGTGGGGTTGACCTAGTAGAAAAAGTCACCGCTTTCAAGCCACAAATCGTGATTCTAGACTTGATGCTTCCAGGTGAAGATGGATTTGATTTGCTCAAAAAACTCAAAACCAACCCAGTAACAGCCGCCGTCCCGGTGTTGATTTTTTCAAACCGAGATAGTCAGGCTGACCGAACGCTAGCTACAGAGCTGGGTGCCACTGGCTTTTATATCAAAGCGATGACCGATCTGTCTGAATTGTTGGATATTATCAACACCAACAAGATATAATTCATCAATTATTATTGTGCATAGGTCCCAAAACTCGCAACTAATGATTGTATAATAAACACATGTCTAAAGTTCGCTCCAAGATAGAAAAACCGGCTGTAAAGAAGGCCCCTCGGGCTGCAGCAGCACCTAGAAAACTAGTAACGGGGACAAAAGCAACCCTTAAAAAAAAGTCTCCACCAAGGAAAAATCCAACCAAAAAACTACGTACTGTAGTCACCAAAAAACCAGTTAAAAAACCAGTTAAAAAACGAGTTGCTAAAGTCAACAACCCAAAACAGCCAGTAGACACTCTGGTTGTGTTGCCAACCCGAATGAGTATTAGAGCCAGAGAGAAGGCACTGGTGTGGGCGGAGGAATTTGAAAAACAAATACATCGACCAGTGTACGCTTTGACAATGACGTTGGGGTTATTGTTTGTGGTGTTTGGTAGTTTTGTAGGGTTTAGTGGAATTTCATCTGATGCCAATTGTGATGACGGTATTTGCCCTTTACAGCAGACGGCCAGTCTGAGCGCAAATGTAACGCCGACCGTCACACTGATGGAGTCTTTGCCGAGCACGATTCAATCTACTCACCAAGTTATAGTTAACACTGCACACTTGACTACCCTTGATGTGTACCTCGAAGCTAGGGATTTTTTTGGTAAAAAACTCACAACCAATGTCCCTACTAGCGCTTTATCTGCGGGTAGATATCGTTTGACTATTCCCGGATCTGAACTAGCTCCCAATAACTATACGCTGCTGGTAGATACATACGTCAACCAGCAAAAAAAATCGACGATTACACTTGGTACGTTTCGGGTGCCAGTCGGAAATGCAATTGTAAATACAGCGGCTAGTACACTGAGTCCAACTCAGTCAGGACCTGTGAGTCCAACTAACCAGGTAACTAACTCACAGCCAGCACAACCACCCGTCCAATCTGACACCATTGGCTCACCAGTTGCACCATCCAATACCACAACGAACAGTCTTCCAGCCAGTTACATTGGTGCCAGTAGTAGTGCCTCGAGTGACTCACAATCTGGGCCCGTTGGGACGACTAATCAAGTGACAAACTCGCAATCAGTGCAGGTAAGCAGTCAGTCAGAAGTGGTTGGGTCAGACATCATCACCACGAGCACAACCACTACAGAAACAACTTCTGACATTAATGGAGTGGCGACCACCACTACCACACAAGCCGTGGTGCAGACACATGATACCCTAGAATTAGCAAAGCCCAACGCCATCACCTTGACTGCTGGTTCTATGTTGACAGGAATGGCAGCCATAAGAATCGATGTAAGCTCTCCTCAACCGATTGCCATTTATTTACGGCGTGTCCAAGGTACCGAACAGCAGCTTGCAGGTAGAGCTCAGACCGGCGCGCAGACGTTTATGCTCAATACTCGGAATTTTCCTAATGGAACCTATGAACTATTTGCTAAGAGTTTAGGTCTTAGTAACGTTACTAATAGTAATTCGCTCCGAATTACCATCAGCAACCCAACAGAACAAATTGAAAACTCCGTGCCTCTCACTTCACCAATCATTAACGAAGAACGCGAGGTGCTAAGAATAACTAGGGACGTTATCACTCCAGCGGCACCCCTCCAGACTCAGTCACCACAATCAAACTCGACTGAAACTGAAACTGCACCTGAACGGGATGCCTCATCACCAATCGGTGTCTCAATGTCCCAGAACTTTGACCTACAAGAGCCCATCAGACAACGAACACTGGAAAAACTAGCCGACGATACCGATACCCTTGATGCATTGTTTACCAGGTTTGCTGTAGCGATTCAGTCTGGAGACGTAGATTTGATTAGAGAAGCTCGTCAGGCAATAGCAAATTACCAGCGACGCATTGTCGAGCTAGCTCTTGCTAACGAAGAAGATAGATTTATCGCTGATGATTTGTCAAAATCACTTGAAATAGAGCTGGAACAAATCGCTAAAAAAGTAGAAACGTTTGAAAGCCTCCGCCGGGAACGGCTCGAAGGCAGTTCAAGCACTGACACCGATGGTGACGGCATTACAGACACCGATGAACGGGTACTATTTAGAACCGATCCGCTCAAAGCTGACACCGACGGTGATGGGTTTACCGATGGTGTGGAAATCATCAAAGGTTTTGATCCCCTTAATGCCGCTAGCGAAGCTGCTATTGTGTATCGTTCACCAAGAGAAACAGTCGGTGTCACTGCCAATGAGAATCTCCAGGTTACCGAGGTGATCCCAGCCGTGCAGTTGGCAGATATGACAGATGAGACCAGTCAGTCGGTTGTACAAGCCACCGTTCGAGGCCAGGCGCTGGCCAACAGTTTTGTTACTTTGTATATATTTAGTACCCCAACGGTAGTGACCGTCCGTACAGAATCTGACGGCTCGTTTCAGTACACGTTTAGCAAAGAGCTTGAAGACGGACAACACCAAGTGTTCGTTGCGCTCACAGATAACACTGGAGATATCGTCGCCCAAAGTGCTCCCTTCACCTTTATAAAACAAGCTGAAGCGTTCACTAAGGTAGATGCAGAATCCGTTGTGTCCGATAGTCAGTCGGGTGTACTGCAAGGTAATCAGACATCTGCCTTTCAAACGGTATTGTCCATGTCAGTGTTGGCGCTAGGCATTCTCCTGATCTTACTTGGTATTGGTTTACGAGCAAACCGGCCTGAAGAACTAATCGCCGACTCAGCTGCATGATTTCAAAGTTTCTGTTCACGCTAGAAAGTGGCTGGAAACAAGTCCGGTCCAACTCAAAACTGTTGTTCATTGTGGTCATTTTGTTTGTATTTCCACTGCTTATTATGTTGGTTATGCAACAGTTCAATGCGGTTGCTACGGCCAATATACAAACCGCTGAATTCAAGCGAACAGATACGCTTCACAGCTCGGTTTCAGCTGTATTGCGAGCCAGTGACATGAGTACAGTTAATCGCTTGGTGCAGGATCTTGCCGCTGACTCGGCGGATTTGACTAGCTTGCGCGTGTACGTGGCTTTGGATGTAAACATAGTCGAAATCGTCGCTTCCTCTGATTTGACTGAACTAAATGCCACATCAACCCTATCCACGGTTTTGCAGCTAGGTAAAGTTGAGTTTGACCAGACGTTTACGGTGCCACTCATAATTGCAACGGGACGAATTGAGCAAGCCGTACGGTACGTTGAGACTACCGAGCAGAGTTATTACATATTTTCGGAATACTCTAGAGCCCAGACAGATATAGTCCTCAACCAAAGAACCCAGGACTCGTACTTACTCCTAACACTTATTTTTAGTTTTTTGATTGGTCTTGCTTACTGGATTAACCGCCAATCTGACTGGGAAAAGCGACACAACAAAATCAAAACTACACTCGACGAACGTGATTTATTTACTACTATGATTGCGCATGAATTCCGTACACCACTCACTGCCATCAAGGGCTACGCCAGTTTCCTGCAGGAATCAACCACGATGTCACCAGAGGAAATCCGGTTCGCAGACACTATTCGGGAGTCAGCTGAACGGCTAGTGTTACTAGTGAATGACTTTTTGGAAATTGCCCGGATTCAGTCAGGTAAACTGACAATCGAAACAAAACCAGTAGACGTTCGCACACAGATACAAACAGTCACAACGTCGCTTGCAGAAGAAGCCAACACAAAAGGTTTACAGTTGATATATACTCCGAACCTACAACCACAGATTCTCGTCACCGATGCCAATCGCTTTGTCCAAATCCTGACCAACATCGTTAGTAACTCAATCAAATACACCGACCAAGGTACGGTTGAAATCAGCTGCGAGTTGGAGCGGTCAGGTCTCATTATCAGGATCAAAGACACCGGTATGGGGATAAGCGCCGAAGATCAGAAGCGCCTGTTTGCGCCGTTTGCTCGAGTGGGCGGGGTAGACAAAACCACCACCACTGGCACCGGACTCGGGATGTGGATCACTAAGCAAATGATTGAATTACTTCACGGCACCATTGCGGTTGAGTCGATTAAAGACGTTGGTACTCATATTGTGCTGCGTTTCAAACAGACAGAGCGGTAGGGCTGGAACAATCAGCCAATCAAACGTATACTAACGCTTTATGTCCACTGAAAATCACCCAAAACCCAAGAAAACCAGCACCAATTGGAGCAACGACACCACCAAAGACCAAAAAATCATCGTCAAAGGGGCTCGTACGCATAACCTCAAGAACATTGATGTTGAAATGCCGCGCGGCAAAATGATTGCCATCACTGGTCCATCAGGGTCGGGTAAATCGTCGTTGGCGTTTGATACTATTTTTGCTGAGGGCCAGCGCCGGTACGTCGAGTCGCTCTCACCCTACGCGCGGCAGTTTTTGAACAAAATGCAAAAGCCTGACGTCGATGAGATCAGCGGACTATCGCCAGCCATCTCAATTGACCAAAAGTCAGCCAGCCGCAACCCGCGCTCAACCGTGGCTACCATTACTGAGATCTACGACTACCTCCGGATTGTCTACGCGCGCATTGGACAGCCGTATTGTTTAGACGTTGACGTGCCAATTCAAAAACTCTCTCAAGACGAGATTCTTGGTATCGTACTCAAGTCAATCGAAGAAAACGAGGTCAAATCTGCCCAGAAAAAAGAACGCGTGATGGGAATCGAGGTCAGCAAAGGCCGGGTATCGATTTTTTCACCACTGGTGGTCGGACGCAAAGGTGAGTACTACCAATTGCTCTACGACCTACTAGGCAAAGGCTACGAAACAGTCAAAATCGACGGCCAGATCAAACAGCTGCGTGAGAAAATTACCTTGACCAAAACTAAACGTCACGACATAGACGTCCTGATCGACGAGATTTACGTCAGCGAGTTTACTGACGACCACAAAGGGTCCCGCGAACGCCTCAGTGAAGCCGTCGAACTAGCGCTAGCAGAGTCCAACGGACTGGTCAAAATTGAGAGCCCAGACGGTTCCAACCGTACCCTGTCAGCCAAATTCATCTGCCCAATTGACGGATCGTCGTTCCCTGAAGTTGAACCGCGACTGTTCTCTTTTAACTCGCCGTACGGTGCGTGCCCTGAATGTAACGGCCTAGGAACGGTTGGTATTTTTCAAAGTGATGAGTGTCAAAGCTGTAAAGGGGCCCGTCTGCGCCCTGAAGCTCTCCGGGTGTATCTTGGCGGGGATGGCAAGCAGAACCTCGGTACTAGTATCGTGGGATTTACGTCGCTGACAGTTCGTGAAGCAGCGGAGTTTATCGCCAACCTCAAACTAACCAAAACCCAAGAAGCCATTGCTTGGCCAGCATTGCGTGAGGTGATCGATCGGCTCGATTTTATGCTGGACGTGGGGATAGAATATCTAACGCTAGATCGTCGGGCTAACACCCTTTCCGGTGGCGAGGCGCAGCGCATCAGGCTTGCATCACAACTAGGGTCGGGGTTAGTCGGTGCACTCTACGTGCTTGATGAACCAACCATTGGTCTGCACCAGCGCGACAACGACAAACTAATCAAAACCCTACAAGAGTTACGTGACCTCGGTAACACCATCATCGTCGTTGAGCACGACGAAGACACCATTTACGCCGCTGACTATCTAATCGAAATCGGCCCCGAAGCCGGTGTGCGGGGTGGGGAAGTTATCGTGGCGGACTACCTCCAACCTTTATTGGGTGCCAAAACCAACGAGTCAGGCTCCGTCACCCTCAGTTACCTGCGTAAAGAAAAGCGCATCGCCATCCCCGAACGACGCACGGGTGAGAAAGGCAAAATCCAAATCAAAGGCGGCAAGGCATTCAACATCAAAAACCTTAACCTCGATATACCACTCGGGCGACTAATCTGTGTGACTGGCGTGTCGGGCTCAGGCAAGTCAACGTTTATGTACGAGATATTGCACCGCAACCTCAAAGCCCGCCTCGACAAGAAGTCTCGTACTGCCAAAGTATATAACTGTAAAGAAATTACTGGTACCGAGTATCTGGGCCGCGAAGTCCTGATTGACCAGTCTCCGATTGGTCGTACCCCGCGCAGCAACCCGGCGACGTACACTGGCGCGTTTACGCACATGCGTGACTTATTTGCTGCCTCCGGCGAAGCTCGCGCCCGCGGTTGGAAACCAGGCCGATTTAGTTTCAACGTCAAAGGTGGTCGTTGTGAGACCTGCCAAGGCAACGGTCTGATTGCGGTTGAAATGCACTTTTTGCCGACTGTCTACGTCACCTGCGACGTGTGTGACGGTAAACGATTTACCAAAGAAACGCTCGAAGTTCGCTACAAGGGCAAAAACATCCATGAAGTCCTACACATGACCATCGAAGACGCGCACGAATTCTACAAGGGTGTACCAGCCATTGAGGAGCGGATGCGGGCGCTGCTTGACGTGGGCTTGGGTTACCTCGAGCTCGGCCAGGCTGCAACGACACTCTCAGGTGGAGAAGCCCAGCGGGTCAAAATAGCCTCAGAGCTGTACCGGCCCCACACGATGAAAACCATGTACCTCCTGGACGAACCAACCATCGGACTACACTACGAAGACGTCAAAAAACTAATCGAGATCCTCCAGCAGCTAGTGAACCGGGGGAATACCGTCATGGTTATTGAGCACAACCTTGATTTAGTTAAAAGTGCTGATTACGTCATCGACATCGGACCAGAGGGTGGTGGCGGCGGCGGTAACGTGGTCGCCAAAGGTACCCCTGAAGAGGTGGCCGAGGTAGAGAAATCACACACGGGCCGATACCTCAAAAAAATCCTGTAGCAGTAATTCGTTGCCATAATACCAATCATGACC
>Ga0306872_100374_pt1 | contig 18185 bp, 4 predicted proteins | sample AntRauMeHopE1498_FD_190455 | JGI IMG/M metagenome (GOLD analysis project Ga0306872, IMG submission 190455) | Saline lake microbial communities from Rauer Islands, Antarctica - Metagenome Hop E1 #498 (v2) (version 2) | ecosystem: Environmental > Aquatic > Non-marine Saline and Alkaline > Saline ...
TGGCTATCAAGTAGCGAACATCGTCAGTATCCGGGTGTCGGGTGAAGCTATCGAGACCGCTAGCATTCGGCAGTTTTCTACTGGTAAGTTTTTGTATGGTTCTCAAAACATCGATTTTAACGTTCGGGTGGAGAACAACGGCAACGTGTTGGTGCGTCCATCTGGTCCACTTGAGATTTTCAACTCCCTGGGTAGAAAAGTAGGAGATGTGACATTTAATGAAGATCGAGCTGGCGTGTTTCCGGGACAAACTCGAGAATTTACTGATCTACAATGGCTTGGTGACGCGGTTGGGTTTGGGCGCTACGAAGCAGTGTTGAGTGCGGTGTACGGTGACGACGGTGCACGCAAAACCATGAGTAGTACGGTGACGTTCTGGGTGTTACCAATCAGTATTATTGGCCCGGCAGCAGCGGTGTTGGGAGTGCTGCTGCTGGCAACTATCATAGGAGTACGGATTTATATCAAACGGACCCTGGCCGCAATGACTAACGGTCGCCGACTAGCTCGACGCAAGCAGCCAAGTTCCTCCAATACCTTGCTACTGGTAGTGGCGCTTTTGACGGTGCTGGCGCTATTTCTACTGGTGATGCTAGTGTTGTTCGCCTAGGTTACTTGATATACTTGCAGATATGGATCAGTCACTTTTGTATCGAAGTTTGCTGCGGGTGTCAGTGGTTGTGACCGCGTTTATTCTCGTATTTCAAAGCGGGTTGATTGATGAGCGCACCGCGGTCGTGTTTGAGGATGCTACTTTGAACCTGAGTGCGATGGTAGTCGGCGCAACCGCCTCGGTTGAACCAACCCAAATCAACCTCATCACAGCGGAGCTTACCAAACAGCAACAACTTCTCGCGAGCCGGGAGGATACAATTGCGGCCCGCGAGATTGAACTGGGTCTTGCCACTGGCGCAACCAGTAATAATACCGCCACTACTACTTACTTGCTCGCCGCTGTTTTGCTGATTCAGTTGATCTTGTTGCTACTCAACTACCTACTTGATTATTTGCGTTCCAAAGAACGACCAGGGGTTCAATCGGTGAACCCTTAAACTAGTGGAATCAGCCGGTTTTGCGGCTACCCATACAGTACAATAGAAGCATGACTGTTTGGCGTACCTGGATTTTTGTAGCGTGTATGGCGGTGCTGGTGCTTGCTGCCAACGTGTTTACCGCCGACGCCGTAAACATTGGGCAGTACAGTGACACCCTCAGCAACTCTGCGCCAAGTGAATTCTCTAATCACACGTTCAGATTCAGACCGACGGTCAGTATTGGGCCGGGGGCGCATTTTGAGTTTGACTTTCCAGCTGATTTTGCGGTGACTGTGTCAACGACCACGTTTACGCAGCGGAACGTTCAGCTGTTTGTGAACGGCGTGTCTCGGACAGTGGCAACTAGTAGCGGGTTCGGGGTTGATGAGGTAGCCATTAGTGGCGGCGCCGGCGGCAGCGTGCGGTATACCCTCGGGAGCGACATAACAATCCCTCCTAACAGCTCGCTTGAATTACGGGTGGGCAACCACACGATAGGGTCACTCGGTGAACAATTCGAATTTAGTAGTACCACCGGCACGACGACCATTCCAGCTGACATAAAGCCTATCCAGAATAGCGGAACCCTCGGCGTGCACGAAATAGATTTGGAGATTGTTGATGGGGGAGTAATCGCTGACACGCGATTTGTGATATTTCTGAACCCAAAAGTCGCCGTTGGACCAGTTGATACTACTGAAACAGTCCCGCCAGAGCGATTTAACGGCGCACCAACCAGTACCGTCGGAGGGACAACTCTGAACGTCGAGATCTCGCTTGAGACCAACGAGTTGGCAATCTGTCGGTTTGATACAGTGGCCAGTACCACTTACGCTCTGCAGCCCAACACGTTTAGCAATACCGGTTTTTTGTACCACACCACGATTGTGGCAGTGACCCCAGGCACCGTAGCCTCGTTTTTTGTTCGCTGTATTGACGATGAGGGGAACTTTAACATTGATGATTATTTGATTGAGTTTACCGTCAACGACACTCCAACCGGAACCGCCAACGAAGAAGGGGACAACAGTGGTGACGGAACCGGGTCTGGTAACACCGGCGGTGGCTCAGGGGCTGGCGGCGGCGGTACTACCGGTTCAGCTAGCGGTCAAGAACCTGCCACTGGTGGATCGAGCGGCTCCGGCGGCTCAGGCGGCGGCGGCGGCGGTGGTCGCGGGAGTGATTCCGACAATGAAGCTGGTGGGGGGTTTGAATCAACCGACGGACCGTTTGAGAGCGGCGACGGTCAGGTAACAATCTCTGGGTTTGCGTTCCCTAACGCCCGGGTGGTTATCTTGGTTGATGGTCAGATTGCGCTACGGGTGAATGCCAACGGCACCGGAGCGTACACGGCAGTCATCGACGGCATCGCGCGTGGTGCATATACGTTTGGGGTGTACGCTGAAGATCGGGATAACGAACGCTCCAGTACCTTTAGTACCTCATTTACCGTCAGTGGCGCCCGTGCCTCACGCTTGTCAAACATCAACATCCCCCCTTCGATTATCGTCGCTCCAGATCCAGCTGAACCGGGGGAAACTGTCGTGATATCAGGGTACGCGTTACCCAACGCCACGGTGAATATCAGCACGAGCCGAGCCAACGGTGCCAACGCTGTTGCCTACACGGCGGTCTCCGATAGTAATGGTCGGTGGCAGACCAGTGTTGATACCACTGGGTTTGCCCGCGCTACCTACCGCGTCCGCGCCAGTGCCGAGCAACTCGACGGTCGCAAAACTGGTTTTTCTGAGTACGAATTCTTTGGCATCGGCCAGGCGGCTGATCGACCGCTATCGCCTGACCTTAACCGCGATGGATCAGTCAACTTGACCGACTTCTCGATCCTCTTGTTCTGGTGGCAAACTAGTGGCGGTGATTCCAACCCACCGGCCGACATCAACCAAGACGGCAATGTGAGCCTAACCGACTTTTCTATTTTGCTGTTTAACTGGACGGGGTAGTGCTGTGGGTAAACGCCAAACTATCCGAGATACCTACGTATAATAAACTCATATGGCCTTTCTGCAGAGACTCAAAACTCGTGGCGTTCGGAACGATGAATCCGGTCTGTTGTCTGATGCCGAGTCAACCGCCGCGGACAAAATAGCGCAGCTCCACGTCGACGTCTACCAGACCGAACGAATGATTGTTATCTATGCGCAGTCAGCTGGTGCAGACATGAACGATGTGCACGTCTCGATTGAGGGTGACGCTGACATCGTCTTGATTGAAGGGAAACGAATCCGTCCTGAGTACATTGCCTTTCCGCGCAAAAAACTCGCCGGTTCGTACGTCGCACAAGAGTGCGTGTGGGGTGATTTCTACCGGCGGATCATCTTACCTGAGAGTGTCAACATAGAAGAGGCCGACGCCAAAATTAAAAACGGCGTCCTGATACTGATACTACCGCTACTAAAACCCAACGAAAAAGAAAAAGTGACGTTACAAATCAAAAGCGGACGTGCCAACTCAGCAAGTTCGGCCCACAAGAACAGCAAATAATATGACAACACACACTCAGTTCCTTCAGCTCTTTATCAAGACGGTAGTCCTCACTAGTCTGTTTTTTGGCACGATGTCTCTGGCGTTGGCAGCTGACTTGGTGGTGTCACCAGCGAGTGGTAGTTACGCCGCTGGGCAAACTTTTACTACCACCGTCCGAGCGGTCCCGGGTGGAGATAGCGTCAATGCGGTTGAGGCGACGATGTCGTTTGACTCAGACAATTTGTCAGTGGTCAGTGTGAGTAAAACTGGTTCAGTGTTCTCACTGTGGACCACAGAGCCGACGTTTTCTAACGCCGCTGGAACCATCACGTTTGGGGGTGGTAGTCCAACGCCGTTTACCACCACGTCCAATATTTTGACTATTACCTTTCGGACCATAGGTGAGGGCGATGGGTCGGTTGGGTTTACCCGCGCATCAGTCCTTGCAGCTGATGGTCGGGGGACTGATGTGTTTAATAATGGCACTGGTGCTACGTACACTATAGCGGCTGCCACTACTCCGACCCCGACTACTCCAACTTCGCCCCAAACCCCAACTCCGCAAGCGGCCGATGACAGCGATGACAGCGCTATTATTTTTGGAGACCCGCCCCGACCACCAGAGCTCGGTTCACCAACATTCCTTGATCCTGAGGCGTGGTACAGCATAGTCACTGGTTTGTTTAGCTGGACACTGCCATTTGACGTGACGGCGGTTGCGGTAGAGATTTCCCGCGATGCCAACAATGTCCCGCAAGACAATCCTGACGCCATCAACGAACCACCGGGTGAAGAGTTTGCTGTCAACGCTGAAAATATTTCAGATGGTATTCAGTACGTTAGTATTAACTTCGAAAACCAAGTTGGTTGGGGAGCAGTGACTAACCGTCAGCTCAAAATCGACACCACCCCACCAGAACCGTTTATCGTTCGGGTCACTCCGGGATCAAGTGCTGATTCATTTCCGCTACTTAACTTTGCCGCCAACGACGTTACCTCTGGTATCGAGTATTATGAGATGACCATTGCCGACAAAGAGCCAATCCGCGTGACGCCTGACGAAGCGGCACTGGGCTACCTCTTGCGTGACCTAGAAGACGGTACGTACACGGTGTCAGTGGTAGCGCACGATATGGCTGGCAACATCCGCGAGTCGAGCGCCGCTGTCCTCATTACCGCTGGCTGGACCAAGCCACTCGATTTGATTGATGAAGGTAGTTTCTTGGACATCTTTACCGGTACCAATATTCTCATCTTCTTCCTCCTACTGATTATCGCGCTACTGGTCGTCTATGTGTGGTACGAGCACAAACTGCTCTACCAAAAAGAAGAAAAACTACGCCGTGAGACCCGCGAGATCCAAGACCAAATGGAAAAGATATTCTCCGCCTTGCGGGACGAGATCTATGATCAAATCAACCACATCACCAAGCGAAAACGCATGTCGGCTAAGGAAAAAGAAGCCGTTGAAAGCCTCACCCAAGCCCTCGAAGTCTCTGAGACCTTGATTGAGAAGGAAATCAGTGATGTGAAGTCAATTCTTCGCTAAAATCACCCTAAAATAGAGGATAACGCGCGCTCCAGCCAGGAGCGCGCGTTATACTTATATCTGACCGCAGACTCTTTGAGAGTGTGGGTATTACGAATGTTACAGGCACTACAAAAGCAAAAGAAAATACTGCTCTACGTCGCCGTCGCCGCCCTTGTGTTCGGTGTTGGTTTTTCGTCGTACGCCCAGCTGACTACTAGTGCCTACACCGTCCGTACCGTCCACATCTTCCCCAGTGAAATCAGCGCCAACGGTTGGGAAAACGCCGAGACTCTCACGTTCCAGAACCTGGACGGCTACGCGCTCCTACAAGAGTTCAACACGATCAACTCAGCTACTCTGGGTGCTATCAAAAAACCAACTGCCACTACTGATTTGGAACCAGCACAATCTGAGCCATCGACAGAGTCACCTGAGCCAGTCGATCAAACAAACAACGAGACAGTTACAGCAGAAGATGACTCTGCAGAGCCAGCCGCTCCAAGTGACGGTGATGAACAATCAGTACCCACACCACCCGAACTAGACGCACCAGTAGAAGAAGCCGCTCCAGAACCACAGCCTGAACCAGCCCCGGACCCAGAACCAGAACCAGCGCCAGAACCACAGCCTGAACCAGCGCAGGAACCGGATCCAGAACCAGCGCCAGAGGCTGAGCCTCAACCAGCCGAAGTCGAAGCTGAAGTGGTGGCGCTCAATGATGTTTCAGGTACGACCACTGTGTTGCGGGAGGCGCGAGCGCTGTTTCGGTTGGCGATTGAGACTTTGACTGAGTCGTTTTCGAGTACCTCAGATCCAGTACCAGCTGAACCGACTGAACCAGCGGAGGTGCTGCCAGTTGCACCTATCCCGGAAGCTGACGTGACGTTTGGTTTTACTGCCAGTGAGACAGCGACAACTGCACCAGTAGTAACAACTACCACTACCACCACTGCAGCAATCGCCCCCGATTCACCAACTACGGTAGACACTGAGCTGGATGATCGACCAACCACAACCAGCAATCAGTCCACTACAACCGAAATACAAAGCGACGCGTCTGCAGCTACTACAACCGATGCGACTGACCAGACGGCTACGGATAATGCGCCCGACGCAACCGCAGACACAACCGGGCAACCGATTGGCGCAGTCACAGGCTGCGGCAACGATTGCACCGGGCATGTATTGCGTCTCGGGAATTTTGGATTTCCGCTTGATGAAGGAACCGAGTTGTCTGGTGCCCAGTTACGCATGTCGTTTGCTGCCAAACACAAAGCGAGCCGAGAAGCTGTCCCAACGTTCACCATGAACTACTCGTTTGACGATGGTGAGTCGTGGAGTACTGGCGGTTCGATTGTGGTTGATGACGAGGTGTCGAACAGTATCAACGGTGGCTACTACCTGTTTGCCCTACCAACCATCACTGATCCATCAACGTTGGCTAACCTCCAGGTTGAGTTGCGTTATGACGATGATCCGGAACTAGTAGAAGCGCTATACGTGGACAGTGTGTGGCTCGAGCTATTTGTACTCGAACCACCAGTTGATCCGCTCACCCCGGAGTTTGCCGAGCTGTTGGCGGACGATGGGTTTGATGATTCCAACCTCTCAGGTGATATTTTGATGGTGTCAGACACCGAGCAAATCAATTTCACCTTTACCGATGACAACACCGACGAAACATTAATTATTAAATCAGATCAGAAAACCTATGAGGGGTTGTCCGAGATTGAAACATATTTTAGCGTTACTAACACCAGCAATAATAGCGATGATTTTTCATTGCAAGCGTATTTTCCACAGGGGGTAGGTGAGGTGACAGATTTGCAGGTATTCAACCTCAACAAACCCCGCGAAGCGATTATTCCCGAGTATCGACCGTATGTATATCACTGTGAAGCGGGCTGGAGTCCAGCGGACAGTATTGCCGTGGCCGAAACCATCGAGGCACTGTCAGCTGATTTGGTAACCGGTACCAGTACCAGTACCATCATTACGGCAACTACAACCGATGAACTAACGGCTACGAGTACTGATGAAACCCCCGAAACCAGTGTTGACAGCAACATTGCAACTGAAATCGAACCAGCGGCCCCAGTGAACTACAGTTGTCGCGACACTAGTGTGGTGCGAGCCTGCGAGTTACTCGAAGGTGACGACACAGCCTGTCTGATTACGCAAAAAGTAAAAGATCACACTGTCACCCGCTACGCCCGCGGCTGGGATCAGGTGGAAGTACAGGCGGGAGAAATGGGCCGTGGAGGCTTACTCCAAAGAGCAGCTTCATTCTTTGGCTTGGCACCAGATCGTAAGGAGATCCCGGACAATTTTGAAGGTCGGGTGCACACAGATCAGCAATTTTCAATTGATCCAGGTGAGACGCTGTATTTCAAAATGGACATCGAGTTCCCAGCCTTCTCAAACGGAGAGTGGTGGATCGAGGCAATTGGTGACAGTGAGTACGGTCTACTCGACCCGTTCTGGTCATCACAGTGGCAGTACAAAATGCCACTTGAAATCACTAATCCAACAGGGATCGCCCAATCAGAGTTTCAGGTCCGACTTAAGCTCGATGGTGCCATGGCTGACTTCTGGGACAATATCCAGACTGATGGCGGGGATATCCGGTTTATCCAAGAGCTCAACGAAGGGAACTTGTTTGCTGAACCAGACAGCGAGGCAGGGTCAGACAATAACTACGATCCAGACTGGCTCGGGCGAGTGGCTTTGACTATTCCAGCTAGCGCAATTGATACTGCTCTGACTAATTTCCCGGTCTACCTAGATTTGGCTGACCTGGGGCCAGACTTCTGGGCCGGTGTGCAAGATGATGGTGACGACATTAGAATCACCACTGCTGACGGTGCCACCGAGGTGCCATATGAATTGGTAGCGATTGATGATGTTGCTCAAACAGGGCAGGTGCACTTCTTGGCACCGTTCCTCAATAATGTGGCCGATACTACCTTCCATGTTTATTACAACAATGCGGTCGCAACCCCGTACGCCGCAAATGATCCTCTAGGGTCTGAAAATGTCTGGACTAACAACTTCGTCGCTACTTATCACTTGGAAGAAGACGCTGCTGGTGCTGGTAACGCTGGACTGTACGTGGATTCAACCAGTAACAACAACGACGCTGACGACGAGATCACCTCAACTGGCAAAACTGGAAAGATTGGCCGCGGGCAAGAAATCCGCGCTCGAGAGTCTACCTCAGACGACCACATATTATTCCCGAGTGCGACGGTTAATGCGCATGACGAGCTGTCGATGTCGTTTTGGATGAATACATCACAAACTGCTGATCAGGCTATTTTGAGTGCTGGTGCAAATAATGAATTGTTGATCTTTTTACAAAACAATAACCTAACGCTCTTTGCTGGTGGACCTAGCTTTACCTTTAACTTGGACACTACTGTAGTAGGAGCGGGTTGGAAGCACATGACAGTTATTCGAGATGCAACTGCCGACCAGTGGCGCTTGTATGTCGATGGTGTGGCTGATAATCAAAACCCACTTTCAGCTACCCTGAGCCCGGTATCGGTAGCGGCCAACTGTGTTGTGTCTGGTCTGGAGCAAGACGGATCTTGTTTAAGTTCAGGGGATTCTGACCAACACTACGAAGGTCTGGTAGATGAATTTAGGTTCGCTGACGTGGTGCGAAGTAGTGGCTGGATCGCGGCCGAGTTCGACAACCAAAACAACCCACGGACGTTTTATGCAACCTCAACCGAGACTATCCCAACCATCGTTCCAGGTGATCCACTTCGTTGGTACAGTACGAGTTGGGATGCCAGGCAAGCCTTTACTATTGCTGACAGTGATATCAGCGACTCGATTACTGACTTCCCGGTGTACCTAGATTTGTCAGTCCTGGGAGCTGACTTCTTCAATCAAGTAGCTACTGACGGAGCTGATATCCGGGTGACACTTGCTGATGGAGTGACGGAGCTGCCGTATGAATTAGTTACCATCGACACTGGTGCCAGAACCGGTGAGTTGTATTTTAAGACTGACCTGACTGATGGTGAGGATAACCAATTCTTTATCTATTTTGATAATGAAGACGCAGCCCAGTACGCTCGCAACGACACCTTTGGCTCGGAAAACGTGTGGACTAATGGATTTCAGGCCGTATACCACTTGCAGGAAAGTGCACCCGGCACAGGTAATTCCAATGTCTATCTTGATTCAACCAGCAACCAGTATCATGGTGATGACTTGATTGCTGCATCTGGTAAGGGTGGTTTGTTTGGAGCTGGGCAGGAGTTTGGCTTGAACTCGTTTGACTATATTAGCTTGCCGGCTGAAGCTATGAACGGAGTGACAGACAGCACTGTGTCGTGGTGGCACATCGCTTCCTCATCAGATGATATGACCATTTTGAGTGGAGCTAATGCATCTCAGGCTAATGAGTTCTGGGCTCGGTTTGATAACAACTCTCGTTTCTTCTTGTATTACCAGGGTTCAACTGAACAGTTTGCTTTAGATAACCCAACTACTTACAACGACAATACCTGGCAGCACTTCATGGCTACCGCCCAAGATGATATTGACTCTATGAACTTGTATGTGAATGGAGTGGGAGATACCGAAAACCCTGACCCGCAACCAGTTGCAGCTCTCGATATATCAACCGGTGGGCTAATCGTGGGACAAGACCAAGATACTGTTGGTGGTGGGTTTAATACCAATGAAAACTTTGAAGGGTTGCTTGATGAGCTGCGTATCGCAAATGTTGTGCGGTCAGCACAGTGGGCAGAAACCGAGTACGCCAACATGGTCGATGCTACCAGCTTCTTTGCGACGACAACAATCGAGACGCTCGCCCCAGTGAATCTGGTAGAGCTTGATCACTGGGTGCAGTACTTTGACTATAGTGGAGAAGAAGCTGAGGTGTGGGTACAAATCGAGAACCTGGCAGCCTTTGGAACCACCACTATTTATGTGTACTACGGCAACAGTTCTGCCGACTCAGCTAGTGATGAGCTGGCGACGTTTACCTACGATACGCTGACAGAAGTGTATTATGTCGTCGACGATCACGGCGTGAGCTCGCTTGATGTGACTAGTCTGGTCGACAACAACCAGGTGCAATTGTCTGGCGGGTCGGTGATTGATTTGAACCGAGGTGAGACGACAATAATTACTACCGGTTTGGATGGCGACGCTGGGTTGTCTATCTTGGGTCCAGTGTCAGCCGTACTTAATGGTTCGACTGGTAACGACAATAGTGACATGTTGTCACCGATTGCCTTTGCTACAACCTCTTTTGCCGTACCAACCAACCGAGACACCAACGTTTATTATGCTTATGCTCCATTTGGTAGTGCCGCTGTTGATGTATTTGAAGGGTCTTCAGTATCTGCTTTGACTTCACAAACCGTGGCGGCTGGTACAGCGCTCAATTTTAATGCTGATGTGGGCGGGTCAAATGCGGCAGTGATCGAAGCGACAGCTCCGGTGCTGCTATATCATCGCAGCACCTCACCAGGCGATGCTTTTGTAGCCTACCCTCCAACCACTGATCCGCTGTACGGTGTTACCTCAAACTCTTCGTTTGTGACTGGTTTGGCTGCAAATGCCAATGCTACTGTTAGTTGTTCGGCTGGTGCTGGAGGTAGTCTGACAGGTATCACTCGTGGTGAGCTGGTCACGAACTCAGCTTGTACCTCGGCTGCCGATGGTACTGGTAGTGCTGTGCGCCTCAGTGGGCAGACCGGCCCGATTGCAGCCATTCAGCAAGCCGACGGCGACGGACGAGAATCAACTTCATTCTGGCCAACTAAAGAGTTTGGAACGCAGTACGCATTGCCGGGAGCTGGCGCCTACGTAGCGGTGGTGTGTTCACCTCGCTATGGTGCGGTAGATCTAGAGATGATCGATGCTTTGGGTAACACCATTGAAGCTGGCAACTGTATACCTGGAGCAACAACTCCTGGTAAGGCGTACTTTACCAATGGCACCAACGATGATAATGCGGCTAACTTCGCTGCTGGTAGTATGGTGGTTTCCACTAACGATGTACCGTTTTACGCTATCTTCGAGGACGTCAGTCGAGACAACACAGGTGACGAGAAAAACCTGCAGGCGCCTGTTCAGGCACGAAAGTTTGGTGGCGACAACACGGTATTTACTGCCGGACCGCAAGAAGAAGCTAATGGTCCTGAGTATGAGCAATTGTCATACGCGTGGTACGAAAATAACGACTTACTAACTCCGACTGATGCTTGGTCGGGAGCGGGAGAATCAATCAGCGAAGGACAGCCAATCAACGGGGCGGGAGCAGTGGACGATGGTGATGTGATGCGATTGCGTATGAGTGCTTTGGTATCTAATGCCACCTCAACTGCCAACAACATGGCGTTTGCGCTTGAGTACGCCAGTGCTTTGCCAGGTCAATGTAGTACCGTGACTGATTGGTTAGAAGTCGGACAAGTAGGTAGCTCGACCGCGGCTTTCTCTGGCTTTAATATTTCTGGTGTAGCCGATGGCTCAACCTTGCCTAGTACTTTGCTAGATTTAAGTACTGTCCCAGCCACCTACGAAGAGCGAAACTTCTCTGATTTTGTCCCAAGCGATATCGGGACTGGGCAAGTAGGTGAGTGGGACTGGGTGATTACCGCCAGCAACGTAACAGTTAATACTAACTACTGTTTCCGCATGGTGCGCGCTGAAGGGGCTGAGTTTGAGACGTATAGTTTGTATCCAGAATTAGAAACTGTCGGGCCACCAAACACTCCACAGACCATCTCCTTCTTCGATAATGAAAACACCTCAGTCTTGACACCAGCGCTTACTTTTGTGGCGACTGACATCGCTGGTGACGACATTCATTATGAGATTCAGATTGATGATGACGTGAACTTTGGTTCTGTGGAGGTCGAGGTAGACTCAGCCACTGACTTCATTCGCTTCGAAGAGGCTGATGGCGGTGCAGATAAGGCTCCATTTGTGTCTGGAGAAGTGATCCGGTTCAACGGTACGGCTGACTTGTCTGATAACACCACCTACTGGTGGCGCGTGCGTGCGAGTGACCCAGGCGGTTCTGCGACCTCAAGTGCGTGGTCTGTACCATATAGCTACACTACTGATGCAACCGTAACGGTTAGTCAGTGGCTACAGACAACCTCAGATCAATTTAATACCAACCTACTGACGAGCGTGACCACTGGTTCAAATCAAGTGAGCGTAGCTGGTGCGTCAGGCCAAATGACCGGGACTGCGATTGATTTTGACGACGCTACTGTCGGTAACGCCTGGGGCGAGGTGGTATGGAATGCGACTGAGACCAGTGGCGACATAACTATCCAGGTCGAGTACAACGACAACGGCGTGTGGAAACTGGTGCCAGATGGTGTCTTGCCAGGTAATAGTGTGGGGGCTGATTCTTCACCACTTAACATTCTTGGTCTAGATACCGCTACCTATAACGTCATTCGTCTGGTGGCAAACTTCACTGGAACTTCGCTGACCCTGCAAGACTGGAAAGTAATATGGGGAGAGCGAGTAGAAACACCGGTCTTGGGCGACTTATTTGATAACCAAAAAACTGATGACACGTTACCAGTGTTTGACTTCGTGTCGGCTGACCCGCAGGGTGACGGACTAGAGTACGAAATCTCTTTTAGTGAATCGTTTAATTTTGTCGCGGCCAGCTCGACTTTTAACTCTGCGACAGACCCAGGATTCCTCAGTGGTGGAGCAGCTACCAGTCCGTTTGTGTCGGGTACAGAGGTTCGCTATACCACGCAGGTAGGCGCACCATTTAGCGACAACACTACCTACTGGTGGCGCGTGCGAGCCAAAGACCCACTTGGTGGTGATGCGTGGTCACCATGGTCACGACCTGATGCCTTTACTGTCGATACTACTGTGACGCTGTCAACCTGGTTCCAGACTACCCGCGATCAGTTTAATCAAGGTGAATTAGACGGAACTACTGCTACCAGTAGTGGATCGGTTGTGGTCAGTAAGAGTATTGGTGAATACGGCCGAGTGACCCTGACCGACAACAACTGGCAAACAGTGACTACCAACCGGTCATACAGCGATATGGTCGTGACGGCGTCGCCAGAGCTCAGCTTTAACGGTGGAAATAACGGACAAACGGTTCGAGTGCGAAACAAGACCGAAACTAGTTTTGAAATCAAGACTGATGACTACAACGGCTTTACTGGCTCGACCGAGGTGGACTACATTGTGATGGAGGCTGGCCGCTGGACTATTGATGACGGGACTGGCGGCTTTGAGGTGCTAGCCGCTACCGCTGAAGCAGTGACTGACAAGCAAACGTCTGCCTACGTTGACGGAGTAGGCCGGACTATTCCAATCTCGCCGCCACTTACAGCGGCGCCAGCGGTATTGGCCACAGTGGCGAGTGACAACAATAGTGCCTGGGTCGGTACACACGTCGACGGCGGCTCTGATATTGCTAATACCGTACCAACTAATCAGGTTCGAGTGGCGTTGTCACTGAGTAAGCAAACTGGTGGTGGTCTACACACCGGGGCTGAAGACATCGACTATATGCTGTTCGAGCCAGGAAATGGATCGGTAGCCGGGACGGCGTATCAGGTGCTCAATTCAGGAGCATCGGTCACGCACCTGAACACCGCGGTAGCGTTAACTGGCTTCGCCACTGCTCCAGCTGTGACGGTGGTGCATAACAACGGTGAAAACGGCCCAGAAGGAGGGTACGCTCACAAAGATCTCGACGGTCCAAACACTAATACTTCTATAAACCTCAGTGTGTCAGAACAGGGTGCAGGGGCTGATAACCACGCCGCTAACACGGTGTCGATTGTGGCGTTTGAAGGAGCCGCTGGATTCCTGACGCTCGGAGGTAGCAACGCCAGCACCATCGCTGGTGAGGATATTATCTTCTCGGATGGAGCGGGGCCAAAGTTTGATAATTTCTCTTGGCTTGATACGACACCTGGGACTAGTGAGTCTACCTACCAGTTGCAATACTTGGTCAGTGAGGGAGTGTACGCCTTGATTCCAGACGCCGCCCTGCCTGGCAACAGTGTCGGGTTTACTACCAGTCCAATCGATCTGACAGCACTGGATATCGATGTCTATAGTCAGATCAGGCCGTTCGCGACCTTGGAATGTAATGCTGGAGACTGTCCAACCATTGAATCGTGGCAAGTGGAGTGGAGTGAAGGAGTCAGTATGACTGGGCGGATTTATAAATACAATCGCCAGACGCCGTTATCGGAAACGTCGCTCTATAACCCTGCCTGGCTTGATAGTTTAGAGTTGACCATCCCCGCTACAAACGTCGATGCTGCTCTGGCTGACTTCCCGATCTACGTAAACCTAGCCGACTTGGGGCCTGATTTCTGGGCAGGGGTGCAATCTGACGGGCGGGATATTAGGGTTACTACCGCTGATGGCACGACTGAAGTGCCGCATGAGCTGGTATCTATCGATAGTGGTGCTCGGACAGGGGAATTGCATTTCTTGGCTCCAGCCTTGAGCGATGCGACCGACAATACGTTCTTTATTAACTACAACAACGCAGCCGCTACTGCCTACGCACCCAATGATCCATTTGGTGCCCAAAACGTCTGGACCAACGGCTTCTTGGGTGTATTCCACCTCGAAGAAGATGCGGCTGGATCTGGAAACCTGGCATTGTATAAAGATTCAACTGACAACGAGTACAATGCTGACGATCAAATGGTCTCGACTGGCAAGGCCGGTCGACTTGGTCGTGGACAAGAGTTTGACCAAAATGCTAATGAATTTATTGATATTCCTCATGCTCTACTTGACGGCGAGGCTGATGTGACGACATCGTTCTGGATGCGAACGACCAAAACTGGGCAGCAAGCTTTTGTTAGCTCTGCTAACCCTAGTCAGAATAATACCTACTTGATTTATCAAGGAAGTCAAACAACTCTCAGTCAATATTCTGGTTCTGTTAATGCTGATTTCGGAGTATCTTCAATGGCAGGAGACACTTGGCGTCACTTTATGATGACGCACGATGACGCGGCCGATAATGGTGGTACCGATCAAGTGCAGTTGTTCATCAATGGAATTGCTGATAACGAGAATCCAAGAGCTCTGGCGATTAGTCCGCTCAATATTGATGCAATCTACCTCGGACAAGAACAAGACTCAGTCGATGATTGTTGTAATCCGACCCAGGCGTTTGATGGATTTATGGACGAAGTACGATTCTCTAACGTGATTCGAACTGAAGCGTGGGCCAAAGCCGAGCATGACAACCAGATCAACAGCGGATCATTCTATGCGACCAGCACTTCAGAGTCAGTTATTGCTGGTCAGGTACGAGCGGCTGTGAATGGCACTCCAATTGCAGGCTCGGCCACGATTGCTACTGACGGTACCTGGACCTTGCCAAACGTGACCGCTTTTGATGGTGACATAGTTACTGTTTGGATTGACGATGCGGCAGACTCAGGCGAAGCGGTGACTGTATTTAAGTATGATGGACTGGGTGATATCACTGGCGTCAAGCTACACGAACGTCATGTCTCGATTGACGCTGATGAAGTAGGTATAATAACCAACGCCGACTTTGGGGTATACGACAACGGCGCTTCGGGTGACGAAGATATCTTCTTTAACGTAGACGGATTCAACAATCTAACTGTCTGTGCGGTAGGAGTGTGTACCGACGCCAACTTATACGTCGGGCCGGGTCAGATCTACATCCCAGCTACTTCTACTGTTGCTACTATTAGTACGCACGACTTTGTTAATGACGGAACAATTGAGCTTGATGGCAATACCTTCAACGTCAGTGGTTCGTGGCTTAATACATCCATCTCTTCAGCCGATACTTCAACCATCAACTTAACCGCAGCCACCGGAAGCGAGACCATTACCTCTACCGAGGACCCACTGCAGTTCCATAACCTCAGCTTTGGTGGGTTTGGCATGGCGACCTTTACGCCTAGTGTAGCGCTTGATCTGTCTGGTAGTCTGACGGTAGCAACTGGCACGCTTGACCGCACCAATCTTGATTTAAATATTGCTGGTAGCTTAACCACGCAGTTTGGCGGTGTCTGGCTGGGCACTGGGACGACCACCTTTGACGGCAGTGGCGCGCGTACTTGGACCGACCGAGCGGTTTCGCCGCAGAACATTGGTAACGTCGTAGTTGATGGACCCAGTACAATCCTCAGCGTGGCCTCCAATGTGGCGGCTTACGATGTCCGGATCGGAACCAACGATACCCTAGTCGGTGGATCAGGAAACGTCATCATGGTCGGCGGTGACTGGACCAACAACGGAACCTTTACGGCGCAAACCAGTACGGTTGAAATTGTCGTGGATGATCGCGTGTATCCACCGGTTATTCCTGGTTCTTCTGATTGGTACAGCAATACAGCATTTGTATCTCGAATTCCGTTCACTGTTGAGAGTGATGAAGTGGAAGCCGCCGTCACCAATTTCCCCGTCTACGTTGACCTATCTACGTTTGGAGCTGATTTCTGGTCAAATGTACAAACTAACGGACGTGACATTAGAATTACAACCGACAACGGACAAACCGAATTACCGGTCGAGGTAGTAGAAATTGACACAGTGGCTCAAACTGGTGAGCTACATTTCCTTGCAGATGCACTGAGTGACGTCACCGACACAACATTTTATGTGTATTTCAATAATCCAGCAGCTACAATGCCAGCACCGACGGCACCGTTTGGGCGAAACGCGGTATGGGCAGACTTTGCCGCGGTATACCACTTCTCTGGTGATCCAACGGTTATCAATAACTTGATGATTGACTCGTCTGGTAACGGATATGATTTGTCGGTGCAGCGATCAGCGCTCGCGTCAGTGTCAGGACAAATGGGGACTGCGGTTGACCTTAATGGGGTTACTGGGTATCTAGAATCACTAGATTTTGGTTGGGCTGGGGGCGACCCATTAACCAGTTCTGGTTGGTATCAAATGGCAGCTGTTTCAAACAACCCGTTGTGGCAATTTGGGCGCGCTTCCAACGACCGGATGGAATTCTGGCCTTGGAACAGTGGGAATAACGGAATTTACCGGTTTGGTAACACAGGCGGTTCGGCGTACTCATTCTCTCCGCGAGAAACAGTGGGCTGGAATCACTTTGCAACCGTCGGTGATACAGTAATTGGTACTGGTCTAAACCGGGTGTACCACGAACGTATTTTGCGCGAGACGCAAAACCAAACTGTTGCCAACCCCGAAAACCTTAACCTGGGTGGTCTGCAGATTGGACGCAATGGAACCGGAGGCAGTTCACTTGAAGCGGTGGTCGACGAGTTACGGTTTGCAACGGAAATCCGCGATCTTGATTGGATTACAACTGAGTACAACAACCAACTAACTCCTGGTGTCTTTGTCACAGCCGCTGGTGTCGAGACATACCAGCCGCCAATCACGCTAGATTCTCCAACTCACAACATCACAGCTAACGGTTCAGCGTTTTACAATTTGGTACTCAACGACGCAACTACAACGCCAGCCTTCACCGAGCCGTCGGTTGTGACTAGTTGCGATTTCACAATCGCGACCGGAACAGTAGCGCTCCCAACTGGAAAGCTAACGGTGGGATGTTCGTTTGAGAACAACGGCGTGTTTATGCATAACAACGGGGAAGTAGAGTTCAGCGGTTCTGGTTCAAACACAATCGAGCTGCAAGGAACTAATTTCCTTAATGCTTTGTATGACGTGACGTTTGATGGGGCAGGTTCGTGGGAGTTTGTCGATACCAATGCCACCACCAGTAACAATATGATAATCCGGGACGGCAATGTGATATTCCCTACTGGTGAACTAACTATCGGTGGAACGCTACAGACAAACGGTGGCGGGTTTGATGCTACTACTGGTTTGGTCACATTCACTAGTACAGCTGGTGAAAATGTCACTACTGACGGGTCATCATTTAACGACGTGGCGTTTGGCGGCGGCGGCGGATTTGGCTGGTACAGTACCGACTGGTCTACCCGAGAACGAATCACTATTGCGGCGGCCAACGTCACCGAAACTCTAACCGATTTCCCGGTGTACGTTGATTTGAGCGAGTTAAGTTCAGATTTTTGGAGCGGGGTTGCTAATAATGGATCTGATATTCGTATCACTAATCAAACCGGAGTCGATGAATTACCGTATGA
>Ga0306872_100376_pt1 | contig 18134 bp, 21 predicted proteins | sample AntRauMeHopE1498_FD_190455 | JGI IMG/M metagenome (GOLD analysis project Ga0306872, IMG submission 190455) | Saline lake microbial communities from Rauer Islands, Antarctica - Metagenome Hop E1 #498 (v2) (version 2) | ecosystem: Environmental > Aquatic > Non-marine Saline and Alkaline > Saline ...
AATTAATAGTTTCTAGCGACACACGTTTAACCCTGCGTTCACGAACTACGGCCGGATAAGTATTCTTTGTGGAATGTTTATCCTCGCGAAATGGTTACGCAGACGCGTGTCGTCGGAATAACAAAAAACATAATATGTTGTTTGGTAAATCAAAAACAGCTGAAGTGGAAGAAACTCCCGTAGCTGAAACTAACGGAGTAATGGATACGTATCTAGCAAATACGCCGGCCGCTCCAAAAGAAGGAGACATTGTAGAAGGAACCGTAGCGGCTATCGGACGAGCTCGGGTGTATATCGATATCGCTCCATTTGGTACTGGTCTTATTTATGGACGAGAATACATGAACGCTCGAGATATCTTGCGAAAAGTTTCTCCCGGAGACACCATCGCCTCAAAAGTGGTCATGCCCGAAAACGAAGACGGATACATCGAACTTTCTCTCAAGGAAGCCCGACAAGCACTTATCTGGGCAGATGCTGACGACGCAGTGAAGAAGGGTACAATCTTAAGTCTTGAAGTGAAAGAAGCCAACAAGGGTGGATTGATTATTGAGTGGCAAGGCATCCAAGGATTCCTACCAGCGTCACAGCTTTCATCAGAAAACTACCCACGAGTATCTGACGGTGACAAGGACAAAATCCTCGTTGCACTCAACGAACTGGTAGGTCAAAATCTTTCAGTGGTTATGATCACTGCTGATCCAAAAGAACACAAATTGATCTTCTCTGAAAAGGGACTACAAGAAAAAGAGGAGAAGGAAGAAAAGGTAAACAAGTATGATGTTGGAAACATAGTCACTGGTGAGGTAACGGGTGCAGTGGACTTCGGAGTATTCGTAAAACTTGAACCAGGACTTGAAGGCCTGGTACATATCTCTGAACTAGACTGGGGTCTAGTAGAAGACACCAAAGCTCTCTACAAAACAGGCGACCACGTTGAGGTAAAAGTGATTGAAGTAAAAGGAGACAAAATATCTCTTTCTATCAAGCAACTGCGAGAAAACCCATGGGTTAGTGCATCAAAGAAGTATAAGAAGGATGAACTAGTCAGCGGTGTCGTCATCAAGTACAACAAACACGGCGCTTTGGCCTCAATCGAAGAAGGAGTAGCTGGTCTGGTACATGTTTCAGAATTCGAAACCGAAGAAAAACTAAAGGCAGCTCTGTCTCTAGGTAACGCATACCAATTCAAGATCACTCTGTTTGAACCAAATGAACAAAAGATGACCCTATCTTTTAAAGACGCAGCTAAGTAATTGGTAGTAATTACGCAAAAGAAACACCGGCCGTTGGCCGGTGTTTCTTTTTGTCTATTATACGTCGCTCTCTAATTACATTGATTCATCGCCGCTTCCACACCCTTTTTCATCACTACTTCTATAGCCTCTTGTACCTGCTTGTACACGTCAGGTAATTTCTTGGCCTCAGAGCCGGAGAACGGCTTGAGCACAAAGCGTTCTAGTGGACCTCCGCCAGCCGGGCGCTTTATTTCTCCCGTCCAAAAACTTCTTGGTGCAATCCCAACTCGCACTCGGGCAAATTCTTTTGAACCAGTGGTTTGAATAATCGACTTGATACCGTTATTGCCACCGGCGCCTCTTCCTTGCACTACCTTTATTTCTCCAAACGGTAAATCGATATCATCGTGCACCACGATGAACTGCTCCATCCTCGCTGCTTCTTTATCTAGAAAATAAGTAATTGTCTCACCTGACTTATTCATAAATGTTTCTGGTAGCACCAATGTACTCGCCACTCCACCGAGCATCGTACGCGTAGTAGTGGCGTTAGCCGGCTTATGCGCACTCCAGTCCACTTGCGCAGCTGCTGCAATTGACTCCAGCGCCAACCGGCCGACATTGTGTCGCGTCTTGGCATATTTTTCTCCGGGATTTCCGAGTCCAACTATATAAAACATATGTCTAAGTATTAAAGCATAGAAACAAATTTTAGCTTAATTACTATACATATCTAGGCAGTTTGTTTTTACTGCAAAAATTTCGTATACTAGTGAGTAATTAGTCCTATGTCTCTCTTCTCAAAAAAAGAAATTCCCTCTACTGTCGTTGACCTCGAGCAACCAATCAAAAAGCCAGAGGAACACCCTCTGACCGAGATTGTTCGCTTCTCTATTATCGCCATTCTCATCGTAATCCCGATCCGCATGTTTGTAGCCCAGCCGTTCATTGTGTCTGGTGCTTCTATGGATGAAACATTCCATACTGGCGACTATCTCATAGTTGACCAAGTAAGTTATTACTTTAGTGAACCAGCTCGGGGAGACGTCGTCGTGTTTCGGTACCCCCAAGAGCCGTCCAAATTTTTCATAAAACGCGTGATTGGTATTCCTGGAGACACACTAACAATCAATGACAGCGTCATCACCATCACCAATGAAGGCAATCCCGATGGCTTCATCCTTGACGAGCCCTATATTAAATCCATGCAAGCCGAAGCACCTACTACCGAAAAGTTGGGTGAACGAGAGTACTTTGTCATGGGCGATAATCGAGACGAAAGTTCTGACTCACGCAGCTGGGGCGTCCTGCAAAAAGAGCGCATCATGGGTAAAGCCTTCCTGCGTCTTTTCCCACCCAGCGCCATCGATTATTTACCGGGAGCAATCGCACCGAGCGAAGTCAGGAGTCCAAACGGAGAACCAATCTAATATTAGTCACTAACATTCTGCTTATGTCACCATCACCAACAGAGTTTCTAAGGATCGCAAATCACACTGCCGAGCACTTTGGTTTTCAAACCATTGAACAAATTCGTAAGTCCCCCGAGTGCAAAACTTGTGAAGAAGTGCGACCGCATACCGTGACCGGGACCAACAAGCGAACCGACGCTCAGCAAGGACTCCTGAGCTCTAGTATGGCGACTTATTGTGACGAAAAACTCTACGCCTTAGAACGACCAGTGTTGCTGTATTCTTTTGAGACAGTGCCGCGCACGGGAGAAATTGCTGTAACATTCCATATTTTTAATGTGGAGCGCAGTATCGCCGAAGCAATCCTCATTCACGCTACTCGAGCCCTCGTGACCGACCTAGGTTACACCGAGCACACTGTCCGCATCAATTCATTAGGCGACACCGATTCTCTGACCCGATACAGCCGTGAACTCACTAATTTCCTCAAAAAGCGAATGGACGTCATGCCGCCAATCGCTCGAGAACTGATGAAGGAGCATCCACTAAGTGCGCTGACCCACCTCATAGAGCAAAACCACGAAATCGGCCACAAAAGTCCTAGTCCACTGGAATATCTCAGCGACCCCAGTCGTAAGCACTTCCGAGAGATCATCGAGTATTTGGACATGAGTGAAACACCCTACGAAATAGACCCTAAAATGCTCGGGCACCACGAATGTTACTCAGACGCCATTTTTTCGCTTGATATAACACAAGAAGATCCTAACGCAGAGGCACCGATTACGGTTCGAGGTGGTAGATTTAGTGAGTACGCCCACCGAACCACCCGTAATCGTACTCCAGCCGTAGGAGCGGTAGTGACCCTCAAAAACAGTCTAGCGCCGGCCCGTACGCCGCGACCAAAGGCCAAAAAATCTTCTATTTATGTCGTGCAGTTAGGTTTTGGACCAAAGATTAAGAGCTTGATTCTTATCGACTCACTGCGGCGAGCCGGTATCCGAGTGCACCACGATTTGGCTAGTGATTCCCTGTCAGCACAACTTCGTGATGCCGAAAATCGAGGAGTCAGATACACGCTGATTATCGGTCAAAAAGAGTTTGTCGAAAACACCGTTATCTTCCGAGATATGGATATAAGGAACCAAGAATACGTAGACAGCGAAACGCTCATACGACGACTGAAGCGTAAATCAGAACTGGTCGCCTAGGTACTTGCACCTTCGAAGGTAAGGTGCTATGCTCTCCCCATATATGGCTACAAATGTTGAAGTAGATAAGAATAATAACGAAAGCAGTGCAAACGTCATCAGACGTTTCACTAAGCGAGTACAGGGCGCTGGTATCATCCCAAAAGTACGAGGTGGACGATATTTTAACCGAATTAAGAGTGATAACGTACAACGTACAGCAAAACTCAAAAAAATTGATAAGAAAGAAACCTACGAAAAACTGGTAAAGCTCGGTAAAATCCAAGAATTCCGAGGACGACGTCGATAACAGCTTTCTAAACAGCCGGTACACAGTACCGGCTGTTTTCCTGTTGCAAGCAATGTATAATGACAGGTATATTATGAATACTCTTAGTGTAACCAGTACTGTAAAAAACTACCCTAAACAACATCCGTACGAAGAAATGAAGCGGAGTATTTTAGGTACCAAGTATGAGTTGTCTCTGGTATTTGTTGGTAACAAACGAGCCGCCACACTCAACCAGACCTACCGCAAAAAAACCTATTCGCCCAACGTACTGTCTTTCCCTTTGTCTGACACGGCTGGAGAGATTTTCATCACTCCCGCTGTAGCCAAAAGTGAAGCGGCGAAGTTCAATCTCAGCACCGATGGCTACATCGCTTTTTTGTTTATTCACGGTCTCTTGCATCTTAAGGGTTTGGACCATAGTGACGAGATGGACAAGCTTGAACAAAAATACCTAACGAAATTTTCGATAACATAATTATGGCTGATCGAATCATTACCGGGATCGACGTCGGAACCTACCACGTAAAAGTGGCAATTGCGCGCATGCCCAAAAACGGCAGTTCTGCCAAACCAGAAATCATCGGCACCGGCCTAGCCGAAAGTCGCGGACTCAAAAGCGGCTACATCATGAACGAAGCTGAAGTCTCACGCAGCATCAAAATTGCCATCCAACAAGCCGAAAAAAGCGCCAATGTCACCGTCAAGAAAGCGCACGTGGCGATTGGTAGTATTGGGTTAGAAGAAGTCTATTCTCACGGCGAAATAATCCCCTCTCGGGCCGACTCTGAAATCATTTCTTCAGACTTAGAAAAAGTAATGCTCGATAGTGAAGAACGTGTCCTGGACCACATTCCTAATCGGCGAATCCTACACAGCATTCCCTTACGATACATTATCGACGGTACCGAAGTACTCGGTCGACCTCAGGGCTTTCGGGGTACCAAACTCGAAATCGACAGTCTCTTTATTACTACCTTTGAACAACACGTAAACGATCTCATCAAGGCTATCGAAGACCTAGGTGTGTACGTCGAAGATGTCATCGCTTCCCCGTTGGCGGCCAGCTTTGTGATGCTTTCTAAGGCCCAAAAGCGAGCCGGGTGTATCCTGGCCAATATTGGCTCCGAAACTACCTCGATTGTGGTGTTTGAAGACACAACTCCTATCTCCCTTAAAATATTCCCAACTGGTTCAAGCGACATCACTAACGACATTGCTCTAGGTCTGCGCATCCCCCTGGAAGACGCCGAAAAAATAAAACGAGGTGCCATGACCAGTGCTACCTACTCCAAACGAAAACTCGACGACATTATCAAAAATAGACTCAGTATTATTTTCTCTCTTATTGATAGTCACCTTAAGAAAATCAAACGCGATGGATTACTTCCAGCCGGTATCATCCTTACTGGTGGTGGAGCCAATGCGGTGGGCACCGTCGAAACAGCCAAAGCCGTACTAGAACTCCCAGCTCGAACAGCAACGCTCGATATCGGAAAGTCCGTCAAGATACGAGATGCTTCTTGGGCAGTGGCGTATGGCCTTTGTATGTGGGGTGCGAGCGACAGCAATGAGAGTGCTTCGATAGGAATCGTCAAGCACGCCAAACGAAACGTATTCTCGTGGTTTAGTCAGTTTCTACCGTAACAATTCTTTGTATTGTCAATGATACACTTCTCGATTCTGTCAATATGGTGACAGAATTTTTTTGTACGTGTATGATGTATGGGTTATCAGAAAATCGTACTCAGGGGTGGGTGCACAAACAAGCTAGAAATAATTTCAGTATGGAACAAATAAAAACAGATGTTGAATCCTTCGCACGAATCCGAGTAGTCGGTGTTGGTGGTTCAGGAAAGAATGCGGTGAACCACATGGTCACCTCCAAGGTCAAAGGGGTGGAATTTATTGCCATCAACAGTGATGCACAGGACCTTCATCACTCACTAGCCAAAAAGAAGATTCACATTGGAAAGAACCTCACTCGAGGTCTTGGAGCTGGTGGTAATCCAGACATGGGTCGTCGTGCAGCTGAAGAAACTCGAGAGGAAATAAACAACGCTATCAAAGGCTCAGACATGATCTTCATTACCGGAGGTATGGGCGGCGGGACAGGAACAGGAAGTGCTCCAGTGGTTGCCAAGATTGCTCGCGAGAGCGGCGCACTGACCGTCGGGGTGGTGACCAAACCGTTCCTCTTTGAAGGACAAGAACGAATGAGATTAGCACTAGCTGGAATCGAAGAACTCAAGCAAGAAGTAGATGCACTCATTATCGTGCCTAACGATAGACTGCTCGCAATCGTCGACAAAGAAACAACCGTCACGAGTGCCTTCGAGCAGTGCGACAATATCCTCAAGCAAGCAGTTGAAGGGATTTCAGATCTCATCACTATGCCAGGTATCATCAACGTTGACTTTGCCGACATCCGTAGTGTCATGGAAAACGCCGGTTCAGCCCTAATGGGTGTGGGTATCAGCTCAGGAGAAAAACGAGCAGAAGAAGCAGCCCGAGCTGCTATCAACTCTCCCCTCCTAGAAGTCTCTATTACCGGAGCCCGGGGTGTATTATTCGCCATCGCCGGTGGAGAAGACCTAGGAATGCTCGAAATTCAAGATGCTGCCCGAGTCATTACCGAATCGATTGACCCCCAAGCTCGTGTCATCTTTGGAGCAATTCGAGACGATAAACTTAAGAAGAATGAACTCAAGGTTACGGTTATCGCAACTGGATTCCCTGAAGAAAGTGAAAACGCCGGTAACTACAACATCTCAAGGAGAGCACCGGCTGTGACTCCTAGCGAGACACCCGAACCCAAAGTGGAACAAACTCCAGTCAGTCGAGGTAAGATTTTTAACTCACTACCAAAGAAGCCAGATACCACCAACGAGCAAGACAAGGGCGTCAACCAACGTCCAACCCAACCCCAAAACGAAACACCAAAAAGAGATCCAAAACCAGTAGATCAATCAGACGATAACGATGATGACGATGACTGGGGAGCAGTCCCAGCATTCCTGCGTCGGTCTAAGCTTAAGTAACCAACCGAGCAAAGCCCTTATTGGTTACTTAGTTCCGAATTTGGTCTGCCTTGTGTAAATTCAGAACCCGCGCTCTGGTGAACCGAAATAGGTCACCGAAACCCAAACTACTCCCAAGAAGTAGACACCCTCCCCAAAAAAAGACCGCCACTGCGGTCTTTTTTGTATCCCAGTCAAATCGCTACTCAATCGCGCACACATTACCCGGACAAACCGGCTTAAATTCGGGAGTTGCTATCGCACCCACACTCATTAAATAATTATATATTTTGCAGCCGACGCAAATCCCAAAGGAAGTCTCCAAAAACATAAAGGTGAGGCAAATGCCGCATACAATTAGGTTGGGTAAGCCTATGATACCGAAGCCAAAGATCATCACTATCATACTCAGAGCTAGTACTAAACCAATTGACCAGGCAAAGCGCTTTTGGATTGCACCGACGTAGTCTGGTGCTTGCTTGGCAACAATTAGGTTTGCTAGTTGTGACACCGGAGAAAACCTGGTTCCCACTACCACCTTCATCAAGAAGTCAAAGAAAAAAATAAGCACAAACACTTGAATAAATATAAATTCCTGCAAGTAGTACGCCTGAAAGAACGCAAAGAAACCGAGCACAAACATAATGCCTGCCCCTGCCCGAATAGCACGCTCGTTCAAGACGGGATACGGCGCTGCTTTGCCGTGAATCATTAATCCAGGAATAACTCGGCCATACTGAAATAATCCAAATGATTTTAATTTTGCTAACATATATTAAGATTTAACGAGTATTGCTATAAGTTTTTTGATTTTCTTTTCGTCATTTTGAGCACAGGCATCGAGTGATAACTGAACGTATTCCTGAAAAGCTCCAGCCAACGCCCCCTTAACTGCCATAAATTGCATAATGACCTCGGTGCAATCTTTGCCGTGCTGAATGTCTTCTTGAATCTTGTTCAGCTGCCCTGTTAGTCGCTTCAAGCGGTTATCTAATTTTTTGTCTATCATATTTGATAGTATACCCCTAGGGGGTATTTACAGTCAAGAGACATCTGTGCTATTCTGTTACCACTTAATTGTTAACACTGATTTTAAATACTAATTATGCACGATTTGATCATCATCGGCGGTGGGCCGGCCGGAGTTTCCGCTGGAGTATATGCTTCACGGAAACAACTCAAAACAATCTTCATTACCAAAGAATGGGGTGGCCAGAGTACCGTATCGGAAGATATCCAGAACTGGATTGGTTCCCCTTCTATTAGTGGCAGTCAGCTGGCGACCGAGCTACAAACTCACCTAGACACGTACGCCGACGGTCACGTAGACATTGTTTCCAATCGATTAGTAGCAAAGCTCACAAAGCTTGAAACGGGCTATGAGGTGGCCTTGGATGACGATTCTACCCATCAAGCCAAAGCCGTCCTAATCGCCTCAGGGTCGCAACGCCGACGTTTAGACGTACCCAAAGCCGACGAGTTCGAACACAAAGGTGTCACCTACTGTGCCAGCTGTGACGGACCTATCTTTGCCGGCCAAGATGTGGTGGTTATCGGTGGAGGAAACGCGGGCTTTGAGACTGCAGCCCAACTACTAGCCTACGCCAAAAGCGTCACCTTACTCCAGCGTGGACCTCGGTACAAAGCCGATCCTGTGACGGTTGAGAAAGTCCTTGGACACAAAAACATGACCGGTATTCTCAACGCCCAAACCAAAGAAGTGGTCGGAGACAAATTTGTCAGCGGACTAATGTACACCAACACCGAAACTGGTGAAGACACCACCCTACCAGTCACCGGTATTTTCGTAGAAATCGGTATGATTCCTAATACTGATTTTGTAGAAGGTATTGTTGATCTAGATGAGTACAATCGAGTAAAAATTGACCCGTGGACCCAACAAACGTCAGCTCACAATGTCTGGGCCGCCGGAGACTGCACCAACGTGAAGTACCACCAAAACAACATCTCAGCCGGAGACGGCGTAAAAGCCTTAGAAGACATCTACGTAAACTTGCGGACGAAGTAAGTGAATAAATAAAAAACCTGCTCACTATGAGCAGGTTTTTATTTCTTTACCTTCCACTTTATTCCAATCTGTATCTTGGTGAAGTTTGAATCTTCGTTTTCATAATCATTGTATATGCAATGTATATACTTTTGTAAATACTCTATATAGTCGCTGTAGCCTCTGAAAATTTGGAACGAGCAATATATTATTCATACTTGTACTCGAGAAACGTAAAAGCGCCCCCTCCAGGGCGCTTTTACTTTGTACAACGTAGAGCTTCGGCTTGCGGGCTTTGCTCATAGCCTTGAGCGAAAGTATTGAATACTTCACCACCCCGCAAACCTATTACTAGGTTCTCATATTAGGGAAAGAAGTCAATACAATACAAAAAGCCTTATTTCAAGGGGATGCTGGGGATAAACTGTGCAAAAGTGCGTGTATAAGCAGTGCAAAAGTCAGGTATAAGTATGGATATAACTCGGTTGACAGCCCCTGCAGAAGGAGTAGGATTATTGAGCTGTATCAACTAAAAGTCACCCGACTGAAAAGATAGCTCACTCCACCAATTACACTTACAATTGCGGCCGACGTCGAGCACTTACTAGTGTAATCACTCAACGCTTATGAAAAGATTTTATTCTTTGTTCGTCACTAACGATACGTTATTAGCGAGCCCATATATTAATCAATTTAATATACGTCACGACCTCACCTTGCAGTGCGGCGTGCCCGAGACGGTCAACTTCCTGCTACAAACACCACTAACCGCGCACCAATTTGCGCAGCTGCAGGTGCTGTACGACCCGTTACAACTCTGTTTCAAACTGATAGACATGAAGTCGTTCAAGCACCAGAGCTTGATCACCGTCGAGATTATTCCCAAAGAACTCGGCACTGTACGAATTGGTTTTGCCTTCCCAGAAACTAGACAACAGGGCTCGGACAGCCCAAAAGCAATAGCTACTCCTTTACCAGCTATGGCATAGGCTAACGCGGCATCACTGGGTACTTACCCTGCAAAAAATGTCCCCACAAAGTACGCCAACAGCGCCGCCGTACCACCCACCGCGATTACCTCAAATAGTGATGCGCCTAATCGTGCACCAATCACTCGCCACTTGAGCAACCCTAGTACTACCAGCGCCAAGAACGTACCGATGATTGAATACGTAAAGGCCGTCCCCGCATCTCCATTCTCTTGCAGCATAAAAGGTAGCAGAGGAATCGCGCCAAACACCATGAAGGAAAAGAAAGTCGCGAGCCCAGTAAAGATTTCGTTTTCTCCCCTCGGGTCAGGCAATTCTTTCTTGTGGTGCATCATGAAGTCCAACCAGTACTGTTGGTTCCGACCATAGACTCCAGCCAACGTCGTCGCATCGGCCGCCGAAAATCCCTTCTCGGTTAGAATTCGTAATGTCTCTCCTTTTTCCTTCTCTGGATCAGTCTGCAAGCCATGCAATTCTTGATTGCGCGTCACCATATACAAATCCTTCTCCGACCGCACCGACAAGAAATTCCCTAACCCCATCGAAGCTGCGTCAGCAAACAAGTTGGCCAACCCAAAGAGCAGCACCACCACAAAAGTAAGCTGGATAGCGTCGTTGCCTGAGAGCGCCGCACCAGCAAAACCCGCCACCACCGCAAAGGTGGTCACGATGCCGTCAATTCCTCCATAAATCACCTCCTTGAAGTAATCGGCGAATGCTCCTTTGAGTTTGTTTTGTAGTCCTTTCATATGGCACGATAGTAGCACCTGCAACCACGTAATACCAGTGGGTAGACTGGCTTTTTTCAAAGATTCTGTTATTATGTGGCCCAATTGGTGCTTATATTATCTCTGCCTAGAGACACAGTATGGGTAGCAATAACAGACAGATAGCTGGTCCCATCGTCTAATGGTTAGGACGCCAGGTTTTCATCCTGGAAATCGGAGTTCGATTCTCCGTGGGATCACAAATATAAAACGCACCCGTTAGGGTGTTTTTTATTTTTTGATTCAGGCGAAATCAACAGCTCGTGCCAAGGGCCGCTCTTGGAATTCCACGAGTGCAGATTCTATAATTTTTGCTTTAGTGCACGGAGTACCGTTTCAATTTCGGCTACTTTTTCTCTAATCTGCGCTCGCTCTGTGTCTTGTTTGGAGAGATGTGTACCGAGTTCATCAGCAGTTTCGTCATGCAATGTTTGCATTGAATCTACGATAACTCCTATCAGGAGGTTGAGCGTGGCAAATGTTGTCAGGAGAATAAAGAGCACAAAGAATAACCAGGCGTAGGGATACACTTCCATAACCGGACGAACAATACCCATCGACCAGCTTTCTAAGGTCATAATCTGAAACAAAGAAAAAAGTGATTCGCCGATAGTCCCAAACCATTGGGGAAATTGTTCTCCAAATAATTTAGTGGTTATCACTGCTCCAATATAAAAAAGTAATGATAATATCGCCCCAATCGCCGCTAGGCCAGAAAGCGAATCAAAAAAGGCCTGCGTTATCTTCTTAAACTGCGGGACGCCACTGATTAACCGCAACACTCGTAATATACGCAACGAACGCAGCACAGACAGTCCTTGTAGGAACGGCAGCAACGAAATAAACACAATAATAAAATCGAAGTTATTCCAGCCATCTCTAAAGAACGCACTTCGATAGACCCATAGCTTGAGAGCAATTTCTAACGTAAAAAACGTCAGAAATAATGTATCCAGTATATGAAGCACCGGCATAAAACTTCCCATCAGATCAGGTGCCGTTTCTAGCCCCAGCGTAATGGCATTGATAACAATCACCACCAGTACGGTGCCTTGAAACTTTTTGGACTCTACAAAAGAAGTGATCTTTGAGCGCATAGCTGGATATAATACTCAGCAATGAAGAATGATGCAAATGATAGAACGTTGTTAATCTACAGCCATAACTAATTCATTTGATGTACTAACCAAGACCTTTCCTTGGTTACCTCAAGACTGAAAATGCTACAATTGAGGTTCAAAACCATGAGCCTCATTCTTCTTCTCATTCTTTTTATACTTGGTTTAGTTATTTTATTTAGAATCACTACTCAGTTGCTGGCCGGCGCGCAGTACACCAAAGACAAAAAAACGCATCTGGTAGATGGCGTTTTTGTTATCAAAGGCATAATTGAAGACAACAAAAGTTTTAAGGATGTACTGGCGTGGCAATTCAAAAAGGCAGACAAGAAAAAGTGGGACCAACCCTACACCACCGACACCGTGCCATACACCCCACCCAGCTCAAATGCACACACCAAAGTGACCTTCATTAACCACGCAACCGTCCTTATCGAAAATGAAGAACTGAGAATCATCACTGACCCAGTCTTTTCCAAGCGTGCGTCACCTTTTGGTTTCATCGGTCCCAAACGACACCACGACCCCTACCTGCCGCTTGCGAGTATTCCCAAGCTTGATGTCGTTCTCCTGTCCCACAACCACTACGATCATCTGTCACTAGAATCTATTAGGGAGATAGAGGAGTGCTTTGTACCTCAGTACATAGTGCCGCTTAATAACGGACAATTCCTCGAGCGAGCCGGCGTACCTACCGAACGTATTGTCGAGCTCGATTTGTTTGAATCATTTGAATATAAAAACTCTCGCTTTACTCTAGAAAAAGCCCAACACTGGTGCTCTCGCTCTGGCACCGACCGCAACCGATATCTCTGGGGTTAATACATGATAGAAACCCAAAGCAAACGGCTCTATTTCGCTGGCGACACCGGCTACAACCGACACTTCAAAGAGCTACAGCAAAAGTACGAGTCTATCGACGCCGCCATCCTCCCGATTGGCGCCTACGCCCCAAGGTGGTTATGAAAACCCAACACATGAATCCAGACGAAGCCGTACAAGCCGCCAAAGACCTCGGTGTAGCAAAGGCAATAGCTATCCACTTCGGCACCTTCAAACTAACCAATGAGGGCCGTCACGACCCAGAGCAAGACACAAAGGAAGCCTTGATACACCACAACTACAAAAAAGAATTTCTAGTACCAACAATAAAAAACGGTCTTTCGATTGAGTTTTAGGAACAATTTGTCAATCGATTAAACTTCGTCAAATCATCTTTTACAAACTAACATTCTGTTATTAGGTAGTGATATAATTCAATACATGAACACCCCTGAGGCGATACAAATAGTTTGGGACTATATGCATATGGGTCACCGCCTAAGTAAGGCAGATGCTCTTTTAGTACTTGGTAGTTATGATATTCGAGTGGCGGAATATGCTGCTCAGTTATGGATTGATGGTTGGGCACCATATCTCATATGTGCCGGCTCAGGGACCATACATAGTGACAGTCCTGTCTGGAAAGAATTTGTTGGCTCTACTGAAGCTGAGGTGTTTGCTGAGATAGCCAAGGGTCTAGGCGTACCAGCAGACGCAATTTTGATAGAAAATAAATCACAAAACACTGGTGAGAATTATAAGTTCTCCCTGCAACTCCTTAAGAATAAGCACATCGAAGTAGAAAAAATAATTGTTGTCCAAAAACCATTTATGGAGCGGCGCACCTATGCGACCGGAAAAATATGGCTTCCGGCTGACATCGCACTCATTGTGACTTCACCTCCTCTAACACTGGCCGAATATCCCAACGAACTAGTTGCCAAGGATGACCACTGGATACACAATATGGTTGGTACTCTACAGCGCATCAAAGAATATCCAGCCAAAGGATTTCAAATCGAACAAGAAATACCAGAACAAGTATGGAATGCTTTTAATTGTTTAGTCTCCAAAGGCTATAACGAGAATTTACTGAAGTAGTGCAATGCAGCTGCAGTACCAAAAAGCACAGTAACAAGTATTATTTTCTGCCACGTCATTGCTATAATAAAACCAATGAGATTATTGAACTTCCTGCTAAAAAAGTTTTCTGATACAGAGCACTCAAAAATAATAATCCACAATCATGGGCATCGTTGTTACTCTGAAGGTCTTAACGACCATGAGTACGAACTAGTCACACTACTTGCCAGGCACTTGAGCCCGCAAAAGTATTTTATTTTTAATAACATTATACTTCCTTCTTCTTTCACAAAATCTACTCAAGTTGATCATATAGTCGTGTCCGAATATGGAATATTTGTGATTGAAAGCAAAGACTACAAAGGGTGGATATTCGGGGATAAAAATAGAAGTAACTGGATGCAGACACTTTACTCAGGGAAAAAATATCCGTTTCAAAATCCTATCCTACAAAACTTTGCCCATGTGTCTGCCTTAAAAGAACAATTGCCTTTCCTGAACAAATGCTTTTTTAATGTCGTTGTCTTCTCCAACAGAGCCGAGTTTAAAACCGAAAGAATTAAAAATGTGCTTTACGACGACGAATTAATCGATTTTATTAAACACAAAGATAAACAGTGGTTGCGAGAGGAAGAAATTATGATGACCATTGGCAAACTTTCAATGTTATGCCAAACAAACCAAGTAACGGAAGAACAGCACATCATGAATCTGGACCATGTGCATCGAAGCAAAAATGTTGAGGTATCTGGACTCAAAACAGTTTAATAGTCTTCAAATGGCATGCTAAACCTCTAAAACAACCATAATCCCGCAGTTTCCCCGCGAAACTGCGGGATTAGGCTTATTCTGTAATAGTTCTCTTTTGATTGTTTTTTGGTTTTTAGACCTATAATTCCCTCTTTATGCCTTCTTGATAGGTGGGGAATGAGATGTCGTGTGGGGCGTTTTCTACCATGATTAGTTTGGCGTATTGGGCTAATTTGGCTGTCTCTTGGGACCGTATTTGTAGCTGAGGATAGTCTGCCCCTTCTTTTTCTCCGCAGAACAACACTGTGTTTGATTGTAGTGATGTAGCGAGCTCGACGGCACTACGGGTTGCCACATCGGCGTAACGACGATCGCCGATATACGACTTATGCCAGTCAGACATCGCTGCGGCATCCTCTAAAAAGTCTGGACTTAGTGAACACAAGATCAACTTTTTGGGCGCTGTTTTAGTAGCCGTCGTCAGGGCAATGATTGCTCCATAGGAAAATCCCAGTATGTAGCTATTTTGTACATTCTTACTCTCGAAGAAATCAAGAAACTCTTGAGCATTCTGTGTGATGGTTTTATTACTCCAGGTGATTGGTACTGGATATACGATATAGTTTTTACTCTCAAGATACGTGATGAGCCACCGATAAGTTACATCAGCTATTTGTGTCTTGAAACCTGGAATAAGAAAAATTGTTTTTGTCATTACATGGCATCTTTAGAGATTCTCTAATTCCCTCTCTACTGCTGGCAGTATGTGTTGGTCGATCACCTTGCTGTACCCTTGGGCGTTGTAGTGGATGCCGTCGGGGAGTTTGTTTGTATTATCGAAGAATATTTCTTCGGTTAAAAATGGGACTAGGGTTAGGTTTTTGTCGTCGGCTATTTGTTGATAGAGGGCGTCGAATTCGTTTTTATAGGTGAAGCCGGCGTTGAGCGGGGCTTGCATTTGGAGTAATAAAATCACTGGTGGCTGAGCGCTTGCTTGTAGGGTGTCGATGGTGGTACGGATGTTGGCGTCTGCATCGGCAATTGAAAGTACCCGCAGCGCGTCGTTGCCACCGATTCCTAGTATGACAATATCGGCTGCTTGGGCGGCGATGAAAGCAGCTCGTTCTTTGCTGCCGGCGGTGGTTTCGCCACTGACTCCTGAGTTGATAACCTGCACATCGTACCCGGCTGCTAATAGAAGATTTTCTAGCTGGGCTGGATAGGCCTGGCTTTGTGAGACACCAAAGCCAGCGGTCAGGCTATCGCCAAAGGCGATTATTTTTATATCTGCTGTGGTCGGTTGGTCGGTTGCCGTATTTATCACTACTTCTGGGGGAGTATTTTGACTCAAAGCAAACCAGGCACCGGCCAGCAAAGCAACTACGACAACACTGATGATGGGGATGATTTTATTCATACGAGAGGAGTTCACGTAAGGCCATTGTATCAGTCTTGTACATATAGAGGGCGATACAAATGACAAAGAATAATACTAAGCCAAGACCAGCCAGCAAGCCCATATCAAAGAGTACGATGGAATCGAGTTCTAGGAAGTAGACGCCGACTAAGGTAGCGGCCAGCAAACCCAGCAGGTAGGCAAAGACCGAAGCAATAAGAGTGACCGAAATGGTTTCAATCATGTACTGCCAGAAGCTTTGTCTGCGGGTCATACCTAGCGCGCGGAAGCGAGCTCCTTCTCGCTTGCGGGTGCCGTAGAGTGAGATGACAAGCATGGCAATAAGCAGCGTCGCAATCACCAACGGCGGGATAGTCACGATGAGAATAAGCACCAAAAACGTAGCGATGAGTTGCGCTATTAGTGGCTGCAGGGCTTGGGTTTCTATCATAGAAACGTTGGGCATGGTGTCGGCCAAGAAGCGACCCAGCTGGGCTTGTTGCTCGGGCTGGAAGTAGGCAAAGCCAAAGTACACACTCGGGAACCTGCCGATGTCTTGGGGAGACAGGACGAAGTAGAAGAATGGTAGCCCAGAACGAGAATCCGTCTGACGGAAGCTGGTCACTTCACCGGTCACTTCAAAACCTTGAATCAAGAACGTGATGGCGGACCCGAGTACGATATTGGCCTGCTCGGCGAAGTCACTATCGACTGAGATTTCTCCGGCTCGACCCTCAGACCAGACTCCCCCGACCAACGTTTCGCTACTGAGAAGATTGTTTCTATCGGTCAGATTGTACTCCCGACCGAGGTCGCCAGAAATCTCTTCGTTGCCCGCGTCGAGCTCTTCTTGAATCCGTACACCGTCGATATCAATAATGCGCGCTCGCGTATTGGAAAATAATTCTAGCTCCGGGAACGCAGCCAGCAAGATATCTTTTTGTGATGGCTGGACGTCGAGCACGTAGGTCGTTGGCGCAGTCATACTTAGGTCATCAATCAGAAATCGCTCCAGTGAAGACTGCACTAGCACCAGTACACACAGCGCGGTCAGCGCCACAAACAATGACGTAAAGGAGACAATCCCGAATAACCCATCAGTGTACTTCTGACTGACAATACTGCGAGTAAAGAATGAAAACCGTTGGCGCCAGCGATACAAGCGACTCAGGACAAATGTATATAGTGCCGAAATCACCACGTACACCACTGCAATCACCAAGATAACGCTCAGCCCCCGGACAAAACTACCCAGCAAGAAGGCGGCAAGGGCAATCAACGGGACCAAGGTAGAAACGGTGATGGTCAAAAGTGACAAGTATGAGCCACCAAAGGTAACGACCGAATCACCGCCGATGAGAATTTGCTTGGGATTCAGCGATAGGCTGCGATAGATGGCTGGTACAAAAGACATCAATGCGACAAGTCCGACCAACGCAATGGTAACAGTGACGTACAGATACAGACTCGGGGTCGGCAGACTAATGAGGTAATTGGTCGCAATGAAATCTTGCGCAAACATGAAAGTGGCGATAGCAATACCAATACCTACCGCACTAGCAAGAACCACAATATATAAAAGTGTCGTACCAAGCACCGCGACCAGCTTTCGTTTGGATAATCCAAGCGCTAACAGGACCGCCAAACTTTTTCGTTCGATGGTTACCAAATATAAAATACTGGCATACACATTGACCGCCGCTAACACTGCCGTAATAAGAACCGCAATCACCAAAAAGTCTGAGACGGTCTTGAGCCCAAACTGCAACCCACGCTGGTCGAGCCCAGCAATGTTCACATCAAGCTCCGGTGATGCAGCTGCTAGCTCACGGACGGATTCTATTTCACTCGCACTCAAGCTGGGCAGCTTCACCGCGTAGCTGTATTCCACCCGGAGTAACGCTGGGTCGATATTGGCAGACACAAAACTCTCTGGGCTAATAAACGCCACCGGTAAGAACCGAAAGCCACCAAAGAGCGAGGTTGGTTCACTTACGAGCACCTGGGTAACTACTAGCGAAGCATCGCCAAAAGAAACAGTGTCTCCGGCTG
>Ga0306872_100380_pt1 | contig 18036 bp, 21 predicted proteins | sample AntRauMeHopE1498_FD_190455 | JGI IMG/M metagenome (GOLD analysis project Ga0306872, IMG submission 190455) | Saline lake microbial communities from Rauer Islands, Antarctica - Metagenome Hop E1 #498 (v2) (version 2) | ecosystem: Environmental > Aquatic > Non-marine Saline and Alkaline > Saline ...
TGCGAATTGTGATAGTGGGTTGGCTGTTAAAGCATCACCGCCACCAGGTATTGCCGTCCATACAGAATCGTCTCTTAGGAACTTTGTACCGTCTGGTGTGCCTGTAGGTATAGCTGCGCCTGCTGCTGCTACGTTGGTTGCGTCAGTTACGTCTGCACCAGACTCGATACCAGAAAGTTTTGTATTCTTAGTATCTGTAAAGGCGTTAGCTTCTGCTTCGTAAGCTGTCTTAATCTGTGCGCCTGTCTGGTCGGCTGTTGCTCCGTCCTCTACGTTTAGCAGTGTTCGTGTTGCGCTTGGTGATAATTCCTCTGAATCTCCTGATCCTGCTGTAGTTCTACCAAGAATGGTGCTTGTCGCTACGTTTGATACGACATCTACCGCACCACCAATTTCCGAATCCGTATCCAAGCTTATTCTTCCTCGAAGGATGTACACCGCCCTCCCCGTCTGGATCTCGACCCCCCGTGGAGATCCATGCTTGATCTTAGTGGTGTGTCCCTTCTGTATCTCTACTCTCCACTTCTTTTTCTCGATGGTTATCATGACTGCAGCGTTGAGCTGATAACTTCGAAGCTTCCATAAAAGAAGGCCTCCTTGATTCCAGATCCATCAATAAGCGTTATATTATAATCGTATTCACCACTTACCAGATCCTTGGTAACCTCGTCAGTAATGGAGATAGTCACAACACCCGAAGCTGTAAGCGTCGAGGTGATAGTCGCTGGAGTTGATTCCGTAGAAAGGATAGGAGCGTCTGAACCTCTCTGGACCTCCATGTCCAAGGTATACGCCGAAAGGTCGATGACGACGTTGGTATCGTCATCAAAGATAACCATGACCAACTGAAAGTCGGTATTACGTACACAGTCCAGATCTATCCTTTTTCCCTTCATATCTTTTTCTTAAATAATTCCGCATATATATGCCAATGTTTCATATTTTACCCTTTACAGCTCTTTTTCTCCCAAGTTGGTCTCTCAGTACTAGTCTCGAATGTCTGAATAGAGAAATTCCACCATCTTCTTGATTTCCAGTTCGAGAACATCGAAAGAAGCCTTCACCGCGGTATATACTACGATGAATTGCTCATCGAATGCTCGTACGGTCAGGTAGGCGATCAAAGCAGACCCGAGAGCCTTCCCCCATTCTAGAGCGTCGTCAGGGATACGGTGAATGTGATTGATTAGATATGATAGTGAGAATTGTTGTGGTTTCATAAGTTTCTTTATACTATAATTTGGCTCGAATATTGAACGAAACTCCATAATTAAGGATGTTATTGAAGGATCCTCCATCTCTGATGATGTTAATTGTAATTCCCGTCAGACTCGATGAGTCTGATACAAGTCTTGGATTTTGCGAGTTGGGAATCGTTTCCTTAAAATCAGATAATAGGGTCCCTACTGAATTACCTATTGCTCGATAATTAATAGATATAATCTCATTAAAGGTAAATCCATAAGAGAGTTCCACCGTCATAACAGTCAAAGAATTACCTAGTTCGTATCGGTATCCAGAAATCTCAACGACATCACCGATCATACGGTACCATACTTTACCTTTTGTGCTTGAGACTAGGAATAAGCTAGGAAAACCAATAGGAGAATCATCTTTTGAGATAGATACAGATGTGATGGTCTCATTGAGAACATGATTCCCAATCAAGGTTACTACTGTGTTTCCAGAAGAGAAAATTGAATCTTTTACTGCTGAGCAGTATATTGTACCACTCGGTTGTACTATTCTGAACTTAGTCCCTGCTCCGATAATTCCTCGAAGATCCACACCAGTAAAGGTAATGGTACTCACTCCTCCAGAGAAGGATGTAAAAGTTGGTAAAGGACCAGGACATCTATTCCACCCACTAAAAGTATTTGCTGCGAATAGTTGAGCTTCTGCTCGTCGGTCGATGATCTTAGCGTTGGTTATTGCCGTGTCTCCACCCACGACTGCAACCTCTGCCAGAAGGAGAGAATCAGAAGGAACTGCAGGAGGTACAGCTGATCCGGTAGTAGCTGGGACACCGGCTACGGCGACTACCGATATCGTCCCAGAGGTATGTCGAGCGATGATGATATCTCTCCGCGTATCTGTACCAGCGTGAGACGCCGTGGTGATAGCAACAGATTCAGTAGCATCCGACTCGAAGACCCTCACGGTTTTTCCGTCGGAGGCAAACCAGATACCGTATCCAGCCAGAACATCCACAGTCATATCTGGAGTACCGGCCTCTCTCACTCGGAGTTGATCTCCAAGAACACCAAGATCGTCCGCCATAACCCCAGCAGTACGGAATATGTTCCGGACTGGACGAGATATATCTGTCTCGTTCACTCCTCGTGAATCCAAGAATGAGATGTCTAATGCCATAATTATATCCTTATTTATATTCAGTATATTCGATGTTGCGTTACGTCCAGTATACCACTGGCTGGTTTTATTCTATTTGATCCAAAGCTACCCGCACCTTGAAGGTGTAGGTCCCAGAGGGTTTTTGGAAAGAATCGAACTCTTCAAAAAAGAATCGAATAAGAGTAGTATCAGCCTCGGCGCTAAGCCGCCAAAAGAAGTTCTGTTGAGGAAGGTATGATCTCCGACCACTGGCGAAGTTCGCGTTCTGAAATGTTGGGAAGAAAGCTGGGACATACCCCAGACCATGAGAAACCGAAGCGATCTGAGTCTTCCCAGTCGGAGGAGTCCCCGGAACGACCCATGTCGTGGATAAGTCCTGAGATTCCTTGAATTGTTTCTTTCCTGATTCCAAGTTAGAGGATGGAATTTTGCAAACGATTGCCATATGTTTAATCTATTGGATTTTTTAAGATAAGAGTTGCCACCTTGGTTGTCGCTGGAGGATTGAGGAATATGTAGAACACAGCAGAGCTCGAAGCAGAGACCGTAGAGTTCACTGTATTGGATACCAATCCGTACCGAGTGGATGTCAGTCTGAGATATACCAAAAAGAACGGCACCCGAGTAAGATTATGACTCACATTATCGTCCAATGGAGGAGATGAGCTGTACGTCCGATTCGTCAGAGAATGAATGATAAGAGGAGGATTCTTCGAATCAAAGTCGAGATTCTTATTCACTCCATCAGCTCCACCAGCATGACGAACCCTCACTCCAACCGTAGGAGTTCCAACACTGCCCCCTGCCGTAGTGTTCTGAGTTATCTGAGTTATATTCGTTTCGATATCTACCGCAAAAATGAAGTAGTAGAACTGAGCCCCCGCATTCCCATTTATTCGGAGTTGTGAGCTATCGACCCAACCTCCAAAGAAGTATTCCCACCGACTTCCGACTTTTATGAATATAATATGAGCGGGAAAGTACCCGAGCCCATGAGTGGTCACAGTCTTGTTACCCGTTCCAGTGGGAGAGGTGTATAACCCCTGAGATACGATAGGAAGCCCCTGGAATTGATCGTTGAGTGCTTGCTCAAAATCCGCAGCGTCCGTAACTCTCTTTCCCGGTCGGGATATTCGACAAACGACAGCCATTATTCTTCTCCTAATCGAGCCACTACGCTGGATCCATTCTTGACATCTACCCGAAGGTTATCCCCATCGAGAGTTACTACTTCAGATAATCCAGAGCTACGCACAAATATCCTTCCTGTGTTATTGGATATGTCCGATAACTTAGCGATAACAAGACCATCCGATCCAGTCCTCTGGACCATTCGCTCCAACTTACGTACTCTCGATTCCAAGTCTTTTATTATCTGGATTAAATTTGCTTCTCGAATAATCTTACTCATAGAATTGTCGTTAGAATTGTCGTTAGGATTAAGTAATAGGACTGACTGTCAGTGAGATATTCTCCTGCCCGGAGTCGTCTATCGACAATTCTATCGCATAGATCCTCATAATCTCGGAGACATTGAGATATCCGAGTTTCACAACCACCGAGATGGAATCTCCCGTGTCGAATCGTCCTAATAAATCCGAAACATTAGAGATGGTTAGATCGTAGATAGGTCGCTCCACTTTAGAGACTCGGAGCTCCTCTTTGGCATGATCATCTAGTGTGGTTTGTCTCTTCACACTTTTGAAAGATACATTATCTTCCAAAAGGAGTGTAGAGGCTATTAGAGTATTATCCTGTTGGATAGAGATCCCCATAGCACTTCCCATACCCTCACCAAAGGCTTTGATATAATTGGCAACAGTCGTGAGCGACCGCTTCCGAGAGAATGATGTAATATTATTGAGTGTATCTTCCCCGTACTCCAGAGAGAGATTCTCTTGAATCACACCCTTCTTTTGGAACACGTTGAAAACTCCTTGGCTATCCAGCTGGAGAGTTGGACTAATCACAAAATCGAATCCCCGGATCACCTCCGTGAGAGCAATAATCTCTTCTCCGATAGGTTCTTCTTCGAATGTTCTATCTCGTGCTTGAGTTGGTACTATATTTCCCTGAGTTATCCCCAAATCCCCTCCTGCCTTAATCTGTGTGAAGTTTATCATATTCCAAGCGATCTGCCCGGCATCGACCCCAGTATACGTCACACCGTTGATAAATCTCTTCTCCGAGAGTACATGCAGGATCTCCTTGGCCGTGATCGTGACGGTCCCTCCATCACCAGAGACATCGTCCGAGACATCCCATACCCGACCGGCCCATATCATCCGACCGTCACGATATACCAGTATCTCCCAGATACCACGGGTATTAGGAGCCATTGCCTTTAGCTTATCGTCAGATATATCGAGGACAAAAGAGCACGTCCCCGCTCGATTCAGCACCCAAGAGAGCTTTCGAGATCGAGCCGCCTCGAACTCCACCGACTCATCTGTCTGCGTATTTCGAAGGATGAAGTTGTAGATTGAAGTGCTCATTTTTTACTGTATTTATACTGTACTTCTACTGTCCTCATTCTAATTATGGCGAATCTGCCACAATTAAATTCCCAAGAATGAATCTCTCCATTGGAACTGTACCTCAGTGCCGTCCGTATCTCCACTCTCCACAGCGAGAGTAATTTCGTTATCTCCTGGTGCGAGACTCAAGAAATTCGTCCGAGGATCTTTGAAGCCATACTTATTTACTCCAGCTTGAATTATGGATTTATCTATTCCAGAGATAGTTACCTGCTGACCACTTGTAAGAGTGAAGTTTTTGCCCGTATATCCGATACGGAGAGTCTCCCCCGTTGTAATGTTCCGCACCGTGAAGTTCGTACCTGGACCCGTTATGATCAGATCAGGAATGGACGAGAATGTCCCTGCGTTAGATATAGATACCGACCCCGATCCAGCAGGGAAAGTAATAGGAAGGGTGAAGGGGAGCATGATACCACCACCTTGACCGAGCACTCCAACCGTAGCTGTCTTGAGTGTAGTCGATTGGATCAGTGCATTATCACACTTGAAGCTCAAGACTCCCTTGGACAAATGGTTATAGCCTGCCGGAAGATCCAGCTGTTCTAGGTATCCAAAGAGTTGATACGTTTTATCCGAAGCATCAGTAATTATGATACTTTGTACCGTACCTTGGGTACGGTAGACTTCTTGAGATAGTTCTTGACGATTCTTGAGAAGCATATCTACCGTATGACCTTTAACGGTTATCGGCATTGTTATTATTCGTGAGTGCATCCAGTTTGATACTCTTCGAGAAGCATGAGATTGAGGTACCACATAATCCGCGTTCGAAAGCACACCCATTTCTAATCCTTGCACACCTCTCCGGAGGGTATACTTGCTATTCACTCCAAGCTCGATTGTTCCGTTTATTACTATTTTTTTGATCATGAGTATAGTGATATTAGCTGCGCTGTCCTTCTCGCTTCGAACTCAGCGTCTGAACGGTTCTGTATATTATAGTTGTTGGTGATGTTCACTGATCCACCTGATCCTCCACGTGGTCCGTTGATGTTGGGACTTGATGTAGGCGTCACGGTGACTCGCTCTTGTCCTCCTGGGTTATCTCCGACCATGATGAGTTGTGGGCCTGTGGTCATAAAGTCTCCCCCAGTTGCGAATTTAGGAATTAAGTTGGATATGGATTTGATCGGATTCGGCAATATATTGCTGACAACACTCCCAATTCTTCCTGCTGCCCCCGAAATTCCAGATACCAATGAATCTATCCATCCCCTTGCTATTGCTAAAAAATCTATCGATCGAAAAACACTTTTTATAGAGCTTATTATTACTCTAAATGGCTGTGTAACTCTTTCTATCATAGCTTTGACAAAACTAATAAGACCAGATCCAATCTTCTTAAATCCTTCGATAACTCGACCCCAATTTCCTGTAAATATACCTTCAAAAACTCCAGCAAACACATTGAGTATACCCGCTATTATGTCTACTCCAGCAGTTATAAATTGCATCATATTTCTAAACTGTTGAATAAATATATTGGCAACAAGTATGATAATTGGTAAGAGAACTGCAGTAAATATCGCAGCTAACCCTATAATTACCGGCATCAAAATAGTCCCAATTACTTCAAAGAGACCAGCAAATGCTTGAATCATATCATTTGCCGGACCTCTCAACTGATGGAAGGCTTCAACGACCAGAGATGCGATGGTTGTTCCAATGATCATCAAAATACCGAACAAAGGCCTCGCAATAGCTACCATACCATCGAACACCTCTTTTACAGATTCTCCAATTATACTTAGAGTTTCTAGTTCTGGAGCAAAATTCGACTGAACAAAAGTAGATATCTCATCAAATCGATCAAAAATTGTTTTTGCCACCAAACCAATGGCGACGAGAAATCCTGTAACGAGAACCAGGGGAGATGATAGTATCGCAAATCCAGCTGATAGAGCGGTAACTACGACAGATAGAGCGGTAACGGTAGCTACTATCCCTCCAATGAGAGCTATTTCATCTATGAAAGGAGCAATTACTTTTGTCATTTCTTGGAAATCATTTTTTAGAGAATCTAAATCAAGATCTGCAAAAGCAATATTTAATTCTTCTAAAACCCCCGTAGCAATATTCAAAAGACCCGAGTCTTTAGATATCTGAGCGAAAGTGTTGGTTACGTTATCTTTCAGGGTAGAGAATTGCCCCATAAGTGTTTGAGACTGCCGTTTCATCCCTCCAGAAAAATTTACTTCTCCAAGATTGATCAAATAATTCTCAATCTCATCCGCACTCATTCCAACCTCAGTAGCTACCCCCTGAAAAGTAAAGGTGACACGCTCTCCTTCTTTTTGAGAACGAATACCAAACTCTTTGAGTCGTTCAAATTCTCCAGTTGTTGCATCAGCAACGGCTTCAACCATATCATTCAAACTTTTTCCCATCGATGACGCAGTATCTCCGTAAGCTCTCAAAGCTTCTTCGGAAGGAGTTAATCCCATATTCTTCAATTTCAAAAAACCCGTTAATACTTCTTGAAGTTGAAATGGAGTAGTTTTTGCAAAATTCTCAATAGTTGAGTAAGCTTGATTAGCAGCTTCTTCTGAACCTTGAAATGCCGTAACCAGAGAAGCTTCCATTTTCTGAACCGATCCACCAGCGGTCAATAAGGCTCCTCCTACCAGTCCAGCTCCTGTAGTAAGTCCCGCAAAAGTAGCAGCGAATATTCCAGAAAGCTTTTGCATATCATTTTTTACACCTCCAGCCATTTTGGATGTAGATACAGCAAGACCTCTCATTACTTGAGAGGCGTGATCTTTAGCATTTATTGATATAGATATATTTGCTGCACTCATTTTTTTTCATTTTGAACTTTGGTAATGATGGATTCTATTTCAACTGATTGAATCATAATATCATATGGATCCAACATAGCCTGATGATATGATAATCCAAAAATCTTCCGATATTGGTGAATTGTTATGTCAATAACTACATTGTCATCTCCCCACTGATTACCTTTTACTCCTCTTTCTATTTTAGATCTCCATTCAAAGTCTATAACATCGAGTACTTGTCTTATTTCTTCGCTCCTCGAAGAACAAAACCCAAGCAGTATTCAAAAAAAGAAATATCAAATACTTCAAAGTCATCTTTCTGAAGATCAATAAGTTTTCCTTCGGAATCCATACCTTTGCCTTCTACGAATTTTGATAGTAAAAACTTCTTTGATGTTTGTATTGCAGAAGAAAAGTCTTCCTCAGCAACAAACTTTTTGAATTTTGCCTGTATATCTAGCACATCTTGAGTTGCTGACCTGAGAAAATAGACTTCAGCACCTTTCCACTCTGAACCGTATATTGGTTCAAGATCTATTTTAATTTTAGGAAGTTGAATGGACATAGATGTTATAATTAGAGATTATTATATGATTTTTTAAATTAAAGTATTCCGAACTAGAAGGGGAACAGATTCAACTCTAACTCACCGTAGTCACCTCAATACTCTTCCCATCATTCAACGAATACATCGCTTTTGCAGTAATCTGCTGAGTTAGGACATCATTTAGGCCTCGTGTTACGGGGGTTGAACTTATTTTAGCAAAATATAAGTCTATCTTTTGGCTTGGATTTGTACTCGCTCCCACCACCTGGCTATTTGTCATATTAAATCGGAGAGCTCGTGCAGTATCACCAGTCATCAGATCTTCGTACTCTGCAGGACCGTTATACGTTACGGTTAATTGAAGCTCGATGGACAACTCTTTGTCGAGTCGATCCACTGCACTGTCAGTACCCATCGCATCGTCATCCTCAGTGTTCCGATTCACGGTGATTTGGAAGTCTCGTACATTAACCGCAGTAGCCGCAGCGAGTCCTGCGTGGTTACTGGCCAATTTGAGACTCCCGTGTTTGAATAGGAAGTCAATAGGCGTGGCATATGAAGGGGTAAACGTTGCCGTTTCCTTCTTGTTTGCAATATATGGAGCGGTGAATCGAATAAAGGACCCTTTTTGAGCAGATAACTGGATAGACTGCAAGAATGCAAGACCAAACTTTACCGTCTCACTTCGATCTTTCCCAAAGAGGGTCAGTGGAGTCCTGGCAGTGGATTGATTCACAATATATACTCGGGTTGATACCCCAGCTTGTGGCGTATCCTCGGACTCCACAACACCTCCAAGGATATGATCCCAAATAACATCCATCGCTACCATGTCCACCTTAGCCTCGATGTTCCCTGAGGTTATTTGCTTTTCGATTTGCTGATTCATAGAGTCCTCCACTACTCCGATAGCAGAGTCATCAAGAACAGTTTCTACCACTTGATCAAAAGTGAAAGCAGAGTGAGGAAAAACTACCGAAGGAGAATCCTGAGCAGTTCCTCGCGTAGTCTCTTTTGCTAATCCCAGATGAGTGAGTCTTCCAATTTGCTTTGCCATCCTTTTTATTCTTTACCTTCTTTACTTGGTACGATTATATCACTGGCTGGTTTTTAACCTTCTTTCTTTTCTTTCTCTTTTTTTACTGGTTTCACTTCTTTTCTTTTTTCCAAAGATTCTGCGTATGATCGAGATTCAACAACTTCTCCAGTTTCTGGGAAGGTGTATCGGTTCAACGGAACTGGGTTTGCTGGGATTGATACTTTCGTTTTGTACTGGGCCATATGTTTGATGTTATTCGTATATTTGGATCAATGCTTTTGCCGAGAACTGGATCTCGAATATCGTGTATCCCGTCCCTCCCACGGAGAACTCCACAGGATCAGACGATGAGACCACCTCACATCCGGCCGTTGCAGTATTATCTAGATCTATCTCGACAGAGAGCTGGTCACTTATTTCGTCCGCGAGCTCGACCAGATAAGTATCTCGGTCAATAAGCTCGTTTTTTACCACAATATGGATTAGGAACGTATATGTTCTTGTGTCTTCGAGGTTTGATGTGTACGGACTCTCCGCGCCTATTCTCGGCGGGCGAATAATAGCCACCGGATAGGCAGATACTCGGTCGTCAGACCAAGACGCCTCGCTGTATGCTTGTACGATAACCTCTCGGAGCATACTCCCCTCGTCTCGAGCTCTTTCCAGTACAGAGATTACCTCATCCATTATCTTTTTACCGCTACTCATAGTGTTTTGGATTCAACGAACCTTTTAGTCATTTCCAGTGCGTCGGAGAAATGTTTTTGAGTTGCCGGTGTTGCAGCGTTCCTGATTCTCGGCAAAAATCTATTATTCATGTGGACTCTTTCGGCATAGTTTGCCGTTGGTCCGATCGAAGCTTTGAGTACGCCATGAGGGAAGGATCGGATATTAAGATTGTTGAGTTGAGTTTGACTTGGACCAACCTTCACTCCAAAAGCAAAGGAGGCTTGGAGCCAACCAGTTCGTTGGGATCGAGGAGTCTTGAATTGGAAGTTATCGTCAACAGCTCTTTTGTCAATCTCGAATATTCCCGCCACAATGGCTTTTTGAACATTCTTCTCCATCTCTTTCGGAGCTTTCTCGAACGCTTCAGACATCTCTTTGGCTCCATGGATGGTGACTCCCAGTTGGATACTCATACCACCATCTTCTTATAGTTCATCATAACTTTGCGATCGAAGGTATCTATAACAGCATCCAGAGTAATCGTCGATTGATCAAAGGTAATCGATCGGTATCCCTCTTGTTCTCTCCGTTTGAACAGCTTTACCACGATCTTCTCCGCGACCATAGATAGATCTTTGGGGAGTGTATGTACAGCTGCATCATCCCAGTTGATAACATATCCTCCTTCGTATACCAAGCGGATATTCTGTAGTCCCCGGAATACTCCAGAGACTATGACCTCTCCCGTATTCTTCTTTACCAAAAAGCTATTGAGATTCTCCCACGTCCCCACAGGTTGACTCGAAAGGTTGCTCAAGGTGGTAATATCTACCGCATCTCCGACTGGTTGAGAATCTCCGGGGACAGCATTATCCAGATTGGTCCGTTCCTGGACGAGTTGAACGTTAGTGATTGGCCAAGAATTCGTATAGAATATCGATCCATTATAGGAATCGAAGTATTGTATACGTCGCTTGTGTTCAAACTCTCGATCACAATACGACTCAATGAGACTGGATACTCCCTGAATCATCTCATTCAAGACACTATCTTGAGCTTGAGAATCGGTGAGTTTGATTTTAGCCTTGATTATAGATAGGCTTGCTAGGTATGCCATATGTTTTTCTTCGATTGATTCTTCATACCAGCTCGATGTGAGCTGAGATCAAGGATCCCCCGAAGGGGAAAGGACTAGACGTTTGCGGGGAGTTCTTGAGCAGCTCCGAGGAACAAAACACCGGCTGTGATGGTTGGAGTACCACCTCCGACGTTGATTTTAGCTCGTAGGTATCGTTTGGTGCGACGATTAAGCTGACCGAGCTCTACCACGAGAAGACCAGTAACTGTAACAGCGGTGGTAAGCGTGGTGACAATAGTCTCTCCAGTCATGTCGGCTGCTCCAGATTCGAATACCTCGACGGCATAAGTTCGATCCGAAGTGGTCAAGACTGCTCCAGTGGAGACAACCAACATTCCATTATCGTATCCAAGGGTGTCAAGGATTGTTCCGTCATTTTTATCTGCGGTGTATACAGCAGGAGCGATGAGCTCTACTGCTTTTACTTCATCTTTTACGTACATATTTTTTTCGTTAGTTTTTTGAATGTCTACGCAGTCTTAATAACTGTGATAGCTTTCTTGATAGTTCGTCCGATTGCCATTTTACGTGACATCTTGTATCCGACTGAGTCCTGGATGAAGGTGTTTACACCGTTGACCACAGCTTCTCGGGTCTCTTTGACGTTCATTTCTCCACGAAGAGCAACGTCGATTGCTTTGGAAAAATCTCCAAAGACTCCGATTTCTTTTGCAGTTCCGTCAACTTTCGGCACGTATCGAGAAGTAAAGGCCGGTTGGTTACCAATGAATGCACGAGGTAACAACGAACTTCGCTCCAACAATTGTAAGTACATGTAAGCAGCTTGGCTTTGATCAAACAGCAACTGCCCTGTACCTGCTCCTCCTCCTTGATCAACTCGTTGAGTTACAATAGTAGCAAGAGTCTCAGGATGGAGTAGGAATACTCCGTTGTTCACAGTTTCGTCTTCGAGTCCAGCTTTGATAAGCTCAGCTTCTTCCGGATCAAACTTAGCAATAGCATTCTTACCAGATTTCATGGTGTATCGAGGGTAATACGTGAAGTCTGAGAAAATTCCCTTAAACGAAGAAGGTAATGCAGTAGTTGATCCGAGGATTACCTCTTTATCAACTCGAGCAGCCATTCCTTCTCCGACCAAAGCCATAAGCCATGCTACAAGATCGAAAGTAGCATCTTCTACGAGTACCTCCGGGACAACTAAGATCAAAGACCACTGACTCATGTTAAGCACAGTTCGGTCGATTGAATCCTTGAGATCTGCGTTTTCCACTGGACCAGCTTCATATCCAACGAATTCTCCCATAAGAGCGTCCTTGGAATAATGATTCCGCTTAATAATATCCGCGCTAGCGGTATACACATTAGCAAGGTTCATCATAACACCATTGGTTTTTGAGATACGCATAATACCAGGAAGGATTTCTTCAGGAAGAAGGAAACCTCCAGAAGCTCCAGATGAAGCAAGAAGAGAATAATCCGCAACAGCCTTTCCAGCTTTGATCATTGATCGGAGCTCTTTGTTCAAACCTTTTTTGGTGTCTGCTGAAAGTCCACTAACACATTCGGCTTCGCTTTTCATCGAGGTGTAAGCTGCTTTTACCTGCTTACCGATTTGCTTCTCGATTCCAAATTTTGCAAGTTTTTCATCAATTTCTTGGGCAAGTCCTGTTTTGATTCCTTCCATTTTTGCGTCGAAGTCTTTTGAGATTGCATCGACTAGAGGGACGCTGATTTCTTGAATTTCTTTTTCAGTCATGTTTTCTTATTTTAACTGCTTATTGTGCACCTCTTGTGCTGAGACTTTTGGAGATCGCCTCCGCGAGTTTCTCTGCAATTTGAGTTGACTCCAGTATACCACTGGCTGGTTTCTCGTTTTTATAGTGCTCTTCCCACTTCTTTATCTCTTCTGGAGTGAGTCTTTTCTCTTCGGTTCTAACGGCCTGAGCCTTCGGATTGGACGGTACAGGTACGATGGATACCTCGAGAAGTTTTACACCGGTGAGATAGACTCCTTTATATTCCTCAAATAGGAATCCGATTGAGACCGTATTCAAGAATCCCTGATCCCAGAGAGCTTCAGCGTTTCGAGCGATCTCGGTTACGTCTTGAAAGACCATTTCCATCAACATTTCGAATCCATCCTCAGCTGGATTTCCGTACATTCTGATCCCTTTCGCCACAGGAAAATCGTATTGGTTGTGAAAGAGCAAAATAACAGAGTTCTCCATAAACTCCTCCGTGTTCATGTTCTGGATATCCACGATATCTCCGTCTCGATCTTCAATCTCCTTCGAGATAATGACGGTATATATTTTTTTTCCCTCGACTTCTTTCGTCTCTTTTTTGACGGATTTAATCTGATGGACGATCAGTCCCTTATCCGTCTGAGTGTAAGAGATATTCCCCTCTTCTAGTTTTTTTATAAACTCTTTTTTCTTGATCTTCATGATTGCTAATTTATGATGCTAATATCTTCTGGCAGAGTGAAGCATCTGCAGGACGGATGCACTGGAGCGTCCGTACCAGACATGATGACTTCCAACGTTCCTTCTTCTGATGAGATCGTGTCTCCATTCTGGAAGAATCCTTCATCCACTGATACCACGTTCCCATCGAGAGATCGACAGAATGAGCAGACAAGCTCATCACCAGCTGTATGATACTTCACGGTCTTAACCACTCCAGAATCCCGGTAGTTATCTCGGCGAGCCTGATTGGCAGCTGTGAAGGTTATAGAGCGAGCAAAGGTCTGAGCCTTGGATTCATCATTCCCAAAGAATTGTAGGAGTTTTTCGGTAATAATAGCCATCTCATCTCCATCCAAGATAGCTTGATTTACTACTTTGGCGATCTGGCTAAAGTAAGTATCAGCGAATGGCATTGAGGTTTGCCTGGTTATCGCTTCGGATCGAACAACATAATCGGATGAAGGCGAAAGATCCGGGAGAGTAGTCTCTTGATTTACCTGAGCATACTCGGTAATCATCAGCTGACGAATCAGAGGAGCCACTGCCTCTACGGTCTGAGCCACAAAAGTATCAAATACTGGATCTGGAATGAAGCTTTGAGATTTGGTCTGTTCTGCGACGTACGAATCGAGACTGTCTAAGGTTATAGTTTTTATTTCCTCTATTTGAGTAATTATAATTTGTTTTATATTCTCCTCGAATGAAGAGTTTCTGTTCACAAAGTTTTTGTGTAGCACGTCTCCGATCTGTCTCCGCACTATCTCTCCTTCCGAGAGAGACTCCAGATATGTAGTTACCAAATCTTTCTTCTTCTCTGGAAGTTTCACATTTTCCAAAGACTTTTTGATTACTTCTCCTAGTGATTCTTTGCGTCCCAATTCAGCTGAGACTTGTTTGTCCACTTTCCCTCCAGGAAGGAGGTTAGCGGGTACGAGGATCTCATCTCCATTCTCGGACCCTTCGAGTCCTTCTGCCTTCCGTACTTCGTCACGGCTCATCCAAGGAGCGCCACCAAGAGCAGTAGTGAAGTACGCCTGCTTTTCAGCGACATCCTCAGGGGAAAGATTATCAAATTCAATATGTACTTCATCGGTAGTCAACATCGGGATCAAAAAGTCATTGATAGAATTCGCAATTCTGCGAAGTTTAGGCTGCATGGTATGCAAGGCAAAGTCTCGTTCTGCAGCGAGAGCGTCACTCTTGGAATCTCCTGATTCAGATATACCAATAATTCTCTTTGGCACACCAAAGGCTGCCAGAATCTTGTCACGATGTTGCCGGTCCATCTCTGGATACTGGATCTTTGACAAGTCGATCTGGTGAGGTTTGAACTTCGCTCCAGCTGGAGGATAAAGAATACCACCCGCCTTCTCTGGACCTTGGTGATCCTTCTCCACTGATCTTTTGATCTTATCTCTTAGATCCTTTCCGTCCAGTTCTGTTTCGAAAACTCCAGCGAGAAAGACTCCGTTGTGAAGAATCTGTTGGATGTACTTGTTTGATTCGTTTTCAGCTACAATCCATTCCTGGATGTACTGAATAGGACTTTGATTCCTAGAAATACCATAGATGGACGGATACCTCACATGCCATATATCTTCAGAGTCTAATTTATTAAAGTTATATTTATATTCAAATTCGAATGAGTCCGAATCGAATTTAGACGAGACTTTTCCCGGTTCGAAAGGCTTGATATTCTTATTTATCCGAGCGTAAAAGTTTTGGTAGGCTTCCAGGTGAGAAGCAATCAGGTACATCAATTCTCCACCCGACATTATTTCGTTCGGTCTTTGCATTATCTTTGCAACTGGATGATCCAATAATATCTCTCCTTTCTTGTTCTTAATCGTCCAAGTTGCACCTTCCGCAGCCGAAGCGATAGTATCGATAGCCACCCACACCCATCCTTTGATCGATTTGGCAGCTGCAATATCCGCAACAGAACCCAAAGACCCCCAAGAAGAGTCTCGCCACCCTGCTTCGTGGTCTCTATGGTCTCCGTCCGAGACGAATGATTTTAATTTATTGAGAATTCCCATATATGGAGTTATGATATCATTTTGTATTCATGATACCACTGGCTGGTTTCTCCCAATATTATAGAAAGTAAACTTTTCGCGTTTACGCATGCGTTAGATTATATATAAAACGTCTCTCGATCCTCTTCCTGAGAATCGTCAAAAATACATACGAAATCCATAACACCGGACAGCATATCCACAAAATCATCATGAACTTTTGCGTGTGGAAAGGCCAAGAGCTGATCCAGAGCCTGATTGATCTGAGCATGATGTTTCGGAAAGAGCACACGATTGGCTTTTATGTGAGGCAAATGGGGAGAGAAGTGAGAGACTTTATCTTTTGGATACTTGATTGGTTCTAAGGGAAGACTTAGATCGTGCTCTTCTCGAGCGACCTTTTTAACCCAGTACCCAAAGCTGTCATGTCCTATTGCATCATACGTCACCTTTACTATTTCGAGCCCATAGCCCTGCATTTTTTGATAAAATCCAATGATTTGGCTCGCCTGCTCCGCGTCATCTCCTTTCAGGAGGATAAAATCCAATAGGATAAACATACCGTCAATCGTCCGAGTCATCGCACCCATACAATAAAAGTCAGAAGTCTGCTTGGCGGTATGAGTCAGATCGTGATGGATATATATCGGGCCCTGCAGTTGAGGCAAGACTTCCCAAAACCTTAGATCTTCATGCTTAACCATCCCAGACTCTACCTTTTTCGGCGCGTTCATAATTTCTTGCGCGAAGGTGTACTCGTCCTTCATCATCTCGAGCAGTTGCTCCGTGGTCTTCCAGTCTGGATCGACGGATATACCGTTCTCCATACCGTCGATCTGGTTAGTGATCCAGCTATGAAAAGGAGGGTTACCCTTCATGATCTGCATAATGATATCCTCTTCGTGGAGAGGTGTGTTGATTATCTCCATGTATCCTCCAGATGCTAGTGCGTTCATCAGTGCCTTCTTGTACCAATCCATAGCCTTCTGCCTCAGATCGCTCGACAAGACATCCGAGTCGTCCAGAATATCATCAGAGAGGATCCGAGTAGGACGGGTACCCTTATCGATAAGCCCTCGAGGATTCTGTCCGGTCGAGATTGCTCGTATTCGAGTATGTCCAAACACAGTGAGATCAGACTTATTCCAATAGTCGGCCGCAGACACTGGATCCCCAAAGATCATTCTAAGCTTATCGTTCGATTCGAACTCATCCTTGATAAGTTTGATCTTATCGATAGCCATAGCTGTAGAGTAGGAGTTAATCACGACATACGGATTAAAATTATAACAAGTTTCGTATATAGTCTTTAAGACCAAGACAACCGAGGTCTTCCCATGTCCTCGGTAGGCCATATGAGCAATCCCAACAAGGAAGTCTTTTTGATATCCTTCCGAATCTTGGAGGAATATTGGCAAATGAAAATTATTAACTCCGATATGAGCCTTCTCTAGCGTCCGATAATGAACGTCTTTGAATTCTCGATTGAAGTAGCCCGGTAAAAAAAAGTAAGCAAAGAGAGCAATGTTCCGAGAATCAGAACACAGCTCCCTTATGCTCGCCTTTGCCACTTCCGCGCCTCTATCATCCACCATCATGATGAAGTTCTTTCTCACTTCATTCGCTTCACGTATTGTCCAACGGTTGAGTCTCATATTATTCTTTTTCTTCCTCCCACAAAACAAAAACTTGAGTTATTTTTTCGGCCAATCGGCCGGCATCTATCAAAGGATCACCGTAGGGCACATATCCATGATTACTTAGTTCTTCGATACTTTTTTCCATCGGATTATTCGGTAGCATAATCCAAGTTCTCACAATATATTTCTTCATTTTTTTATTCATACTATTTTTCAATTATCTTATTTTTTGGTAGCAGTTCTTCAGAGAAAGTCTGCTTGATGGTTAGATTACCATCCTCTTCTTTGCTGGAATCCTCAGACTCCAGTTGCTTCTGAGCTCCCCAGTCCTTCCTGAACTTCCTCTCTATGATCCAGGCAATCCTCGTCCAGGACTTATCCGACCCTTCCATGTACTCTCCAGTATCCCAGTTTAGGCCGGCAAGAGTCATAACCAGATTCCTCTTCATTCTCCGGAGAGCTTTTTTATAAACACGACAGAATTCGTGTTGGTGATAATCCATCTCATCCCAGTCCTCCTCGATTACGGAGGCTTTGAGTCTCTCCCACCAACGACTCGACATTATGTACTGGTAGTAACCTCTATCTCGGAGACGATCGTTGATCTCCTCGAAAAGCTCTTTGTCGGTCAGAGCCACCACGTAGATATCGTCATCCAGAACCTCATTCATTATTTCCAAAAATGGATTATTAGGATCGATCAACGTGTGAGGTCGACCCTTACCCTTACCCATATTTCTTATTCTCAAGAGCGCACATTACGCACTCGGACACCGAGTTGGACATTCGAGTTCTACACTTTGTGCATTCCCATGTTCTCGGACTAATCGGGAAGGTGTTTTGTTTTGCCGGTAACACTCGAGAGAAAGTATACCCCTTCC